>Ga0247611_10005792_pt1 | contig 16121 bp, 19 predicted proteins | sample 177DNAGHGhighgp2_FD_192422 | JGI IMG/M metagenome (GOLD analysis project Ga0247611, IMG submission 192422) | Sheep rumen microbial communities from Palmerston North, Manawatu-Wanganui, New Zealand - 1770 DNA GHGhigh gp2 | ecosystem: Host-associated > Mammals > Digestive system > Stomach > Rumen... | reverse complement strand
GCTTATATTTTCCGCTGTAATGGCGATAGCGGGCGTAAAAATGTTGCTATTTTAAGAAATTCAAATCGGAGAGAGTTATGGAGTGGTTATGGTTTATACTTGCGGGAATTGCGGGCGGAGTGCTCGGCGGTATGGGGATGGGCGGCGGAACCGTGCTTATTCCGCTATTAAATATAGGCTTCGGGTTAGAACAGCATCTTGCACAAGCGATAAATCTTATAAGTTTCGTACCGATGGCGATAGTAGCGCTCGCCATACACGTAAAAAACGGGCTTGTTGAAACTTCGGGGCTTGTACTTATTATTCTTGCGGGACTTGTTTCCTGCGCGGTCGGTTGCTTTATTGCTAGAGAAATAAACGCCGGAGTTTTAAGGCGGATATTCGGCGGATTTTTGACGCTTTTGTCGATTATTCAGGTAATCGGGATACTGCGTAAGAAAGGTAAAAAAACGCGCGGATAATTGTGCAATTTGTACAGCCGTTGAAGTTGTTGAAAAATTCGGAAAAATTCTCTGAAATTTTATCAAAACACAAAACGACCTGTAAAAAAAAGAAAAAAATCGGCATAAAAAAGTCGTACGGAAACGTCGCTGAAAGGCTTATTAAAATCCCGTAAAAAAAAGTGCACAAATTTAAAAAAAGGTCTATACAAACACAATATACTGTGGTATAATAAAAACTGTAATTGCTTATATGCGTTTTTGCGTGTATGGCGTGGCAATCGTTTAGTTGTAATTTTTATTGCACTTTAAGTGTTTTACGGGGAGTATAGAGTGGAAAAAATAGGTATTATCGACTTGGGGTCGAACACTGCAAGATTACTTATAGTAGAAGTGTCAGAAAACGGTTATTTTCAGGTGATAGATCAACTGAAAGAAGCGCCGAGACTCGGCGAAGGTATGGAAAAAGAAGGGTTTTTAAAGCCGCAAAGAATTCAGGCGACCATAAAAGTTCTTAAAATGTTTCGTAGACTTTGCGACGTAAATCGGATAGATCGTATTATCGCCGTCGCGACGGCGGCGGTCAGGCGCGCCAAAAACCAGCGCAGTTTCTTAGACGAAATAGCGGCGACTTGCGGAATAAAATTCCGAGTTTTAAGCGCGGAAGAAGAAGCGCTTTACGTTTACCGCGGCGTAATAAACACGATGGACGTTCCGAAAGGTCTAATACTCGAAATAGGCGGCGGCAGTACGAAGATCGTGTACTATAACAGAAGAAATCTGTTGAATTACGAAACGTTGCCGTTTGGAGCGATATCGCTTACCGAACTTTTCGAAGGCGAAAATCTTTCGCCCGAAAAACAGTCTGAAAAGGTGGAAGAATTTTTTACCGAGCAGTTATCTAAAATAGAGTGGCTTAAAAACGTAGATCCGGAAGTGCAACTTATCGGCGTCGGCGGTTCGTTCAGAAATCTTTGCCGTATGACGAAGATAATGAAAAAGTATCCGCTTAAAACCATACATAACTACGTCGTTCAAGACGCGGATTTCGGGCACGTTTACGATATGATAAGGTCTTTGGATCTTGATAGAAAGAAGAAGATAAAAGGATTGTCGAGCGGTAGGGCGGATATACTTCCCGCGGCGCTTGCGGCGATAAACGCGTTTAAGAAATATATGAATCTCGGCGATATCGTGATAAGCGGCAGCGGGCTTCGGACGGGGATATTGTTTAATTACGCTGTTCCGATCACTTTGGACAAGCCCGTTTCCGACGTTTTGGGGTACAGTCTTAACTCGCTTATCGAGTTTTACGGTTGCAACCGCGCGCATACGGAACAGACCGCTTATCTTGCGATACAACTTTTCAAGCAACTGCGCGTACTGCATAAATTCCCGCGGCAATACATAAGGATACTTAAAATAGCGTCCTATCTTTACGAAGCGGGTAAGCGCGTCGGGTTTTACAATTTTGAAAAGAATAGCGCGTATATGATATTGAGCGCGCCCATCTGCGGCGTAAGCCACAGAGATCTCGTTATGGCTTCGTTCGTCGCGTCCAGCACGGGTATAGACGATATCAACGCGCAGGACTGGAACAGATACCGCGACCTGCTCACCGACGAGGACGTGGACGCGGTCAGGAAAATGGGCGTAATGCTCCGCATAGCGAGCGCTTTCGACAGAAGTATGTCGTTACTCGTAAAGGGGGTCAACTGCGATATTCTCGGCGATTCGGTTATTATGAAAACCGAACTTGACGGCGACGCGACGTTGGAACTTTCGTCCGCGATGGAAGTCGGGTCCGATTTCAGAAAGATATTCAAGAAAAATCTCGAAATATTATGATGATAAAATTTGTTATAGATTTCGATAGCGCGTACACGAACGTGTATAAACTCGGTAGCGGGTTGGTTTTGTCAGAACCTACCGTGGCCGCCGTCGAAGAAGGTGAAAAGGGCGAAATAAAGGCGATAGGTCAGGAAGCGTATAGGCTTATCGGCAAAACGTCTAAAAACACCAAAATAGTTTTTCCCGTGTTCGAAGGCGAGATCGTCAACGAACGCGTGGCGACGGGTGTGCTCGGCGGATTTATCAAAAAAGTAAAGCCGGAAAAATTTACTTCTTTTTCCGTGCTTTTTGCCGTTCCGTGCGGAACTACGGCGGAAATGGCGGCAAAATACAAAGCGGTTGCAAAAGCGTGCGGCGCGAAGAAATGCACTTTCGTCGAAAGTCCTATTTTGTCTGCGCTGGGACAGAGAATACCGCTTTCGGACGCGACGCCGTGTTTCGTTATAGAAATGTCGGGCGGTACGACGAATATCGCCGCGGTTACTCTCGACGGCGTTATCGCGGGGATTTCGGTAAATTTCGGCGGGAACAAGATAAGTACGGATATAATAGACTTCGTTGCGCAGGAGTACGGTTTGCAGATAGGTTTGCAAACAGCGGAAAGACTTAAAAAAGAGATAGGAAGTTTAGAAAAGAACGACGGGCTGACTCTTGTGGTAAACGGAAGGGATATAGAAAGCGGAAAACCTCGTTCGGTTTCTGTGAGAGCGATGGATCTTGTCGGCACTGTTTCCGTGTACTACGATAAGATTGCGGAACTTGCGGTGGAACTTCTTAAAAAACTCCCGCCGGAAGTTTCGGCGGAGATAAGACACGAAGGCGTTTACGTTTCGGGCGGAGCGTCCTGCGTGTACGGGCTCGAACGGTATTATTCCGACAAATTCGGTATGAAGGTAAACGTTGCCGAGAACGGACTTATGAGCGTTGCGCTGGGCGGCGGGATTGCCGTCGGCAACGAAGAACTGCTGAAAAAAATCGCCCTTAAAACCGAATAAAAAAATAAAATCCGCACCGCCTTGGCGTAACGGTAAACAAACGAATATTTTTAAGCGACAAAAAAACGCGAGTTTTTTGCAAAATAAGCAAAATGCGCGTTTTTTTATTGTTTACAATGTATAAAAAGGAGTATTCGGTGGCAAGAAAGATAGTAATAACGTCAGGTAAGGGCGGCGTCGGCAAGACCACGGTTACCGCTAATCTCGGCATATTTTTATCTACGTTAGGTGCGAGAGTGGCGATGGTGGACGTGGACTTCGGGCTTAATAATCTCGACGTCGTTATGGGCGTGGAAAACAGAATAGTTTACGACCTTTCCGACGTGCTTTCGGGAAGATGCAGGGCAAAGCAGGCGCTCGTACAGGATAACGAAAGGAAAAATCTTTTTATCCTTCCGTCGGGCGGGCTTAACGGCACTTCGCAGGTGTCGGGGCAAGAACTTAAACTGATAACGGAAAGCCTTTCGCAGATTTTCGACTATATTCTGATAGATTGTCCCGCCGGCATAGGCGTCGGATTTCACCGTGCCGTCGCCTGTGCCGAAGAAGCGATCGTCGTTGCGACGCCCGCTCTTACGAGTTTAAGGGACGCGGACAAGACGGTAACGGTGCTTAAAAGTTACAGATTGAATAGCGTCGGGCTGGTGGTTAACAGGGCAAGGGGCGACCTTATAATGAGCGATAAAATGCTTCTTCCGCGCGATATCGAAGAACTCTTAAAAACCGACCTTTTAGGCGTTGTCCCCGAAGAGGATGCCGTGTTTTTATCGGGCGCGTATCTTCCGAAAACGTCCGACGCGTTCAAAGCGTATAAGATGCTCGCGTTAAAGGTACATAAGGGTGCGGGAAAAATTTTCGACCCGACGAAAAAATACTCGGGATTTTTCGGCAGTATAAGAAGGAGTATAAAGCGTAGCGTATGAAAGGCAAAAAGAGCAGCATGATAAGGATGGAAAATCTTATAAACGGCGATAGGTTAAAGCATAGCGGCGAGTTTTCCGAATTGCTTACGGGGGACGTGAACAGAGTGTTAAAAGATTATTTCGATTATAAGGGTTATCCGCTTGTTGAAGTTATGAAAAACGGCGGATTTTTCGAAGTAAAAATAACTCTCGTTGCGGAAAGATTAAAAGCGTTCTCATCTTTGCCGCAAGATTGATTTTTTAAGAGATATAATGGCGTTTTTCAATACGTTTATGACAGACATAATGCAAAAATTTTAACTTTTTTATTCCTTTACGAATAAAATAAGCGTATAAAGGCAAAAATACGGATATGCTTATAGGGTTTTGTATAGGTGTAGTCGTCGGCGCGAACGTCGGACTTGTAATATTTTCTTTATTCGGTATAAACGGCAGGGTACGAAAGTAACGCGACGACGATACGGACGATATTATTGTAAATAGTAAATTTTCTATAAAAAACGCAAGACAAGGCGTTCGGTTTTTCCGAGCGTTTTTTGTTTTAAATAATTGACAGTATACTATATTTAGTAGTATAATCAAAGCATAATACACAAAAAGGGATATCAAGTATGAGAAATTATTACTTGGCGATAGATATAGGCGCTTCGAGCGGTAGACATATTCTCGGGCATATAGAGAACGGGAAAATGGTTTTGGAAGAAATTTACCGCTTTCGCAACGGCGCGGAAAAGCAGGACGGCAAACTAGTATGGAACGTTGACGAACTGTATAAAAGCATAGTCGAAGGGCTTAAAAAGTGCAAGGAAATCGGTAAGATACCCGTCAGCATAGGCATAGACACTTGGGGGGTAGATTACGCGCTTTTAGATAAAGACGACAATCTTTTGGGCGAAGTTTATTCCTACCGCGACGAAAGGACGCTTGCCGTTATGAAGGAAGTTTACGACGTAATTCCCGAAAGCGAACTCTATGCTCGCACGGGTATAAAAGAGCAGGTGTTCAACACGATTTTCCAACTGTATTGCGATAAAAAATCGGGCAAACTCGATAAAGCGGAAACCTTCCTTATGATGCCCGATTACTTGCATTTCTTGCTTACGGGCGTTAAAAAGAACGAATATACCAACGCTTCCACGACGGGGCTTTTAAACGCTAAAAACCGCGACTGGGATTATGAAATAATAGATAAACTCGGATTTAAGAAATCGCTGTTCCGTCCGCTTTCCTATCCTTGCGATAAAGTGGGGAGTTTGCGTCCCGAAATAGTAAAAGAAGTGGGATTTACCGCTTGCGTGTATCTGCCCGCGACTCACGACACGGCGAGCGCTGTTATGGCGGTACCTTCCGAAAACGACCCGCTTTACATATCGAGCGGCACTTGGTCTTTAATAGGTATCGAAACGCCCAAGGAAAACACGACCGAGCAAGCGAAAACGAGCGGTTTCACCAACGAAGGCGGATTTAACAAGACCGTAAGATTTTTGAAGAACATAATGGGAATGTGGATGATACAATGTATCAAGAAGGAACTTAACGACAAGTACAGTTTCGTCGAACTCGTTGCGCTCGCGAAAGAAGCGAAAGACTTCGGTAGCCGCGTGGACGTCAACGACCTTTCTTTTTTCGCACCCGACAGTATGATAAAAGCGGTAACCGATTATTGTAGAAGAACGGGGCAAAAGATTCCCGAAACCGTGGGCGAAATAGCGTATTGCGTGTACGCGAGCCTTGCCGAAAGTTACGTCCGTTCGGTGGAACAGATAGAAGAAATAACGGGTTCGTCTTTCGACAAGATACATATTGTCGGCGGCGGCTCGCAGAACGTACTTATGAACGAACTCACGGCGCGTTTTACCAAAAGGACGGTCGTCGCAGGACCTGTCGAAGCGACCGCTACGGGCAATCTCATCGCGCAAATGCTTGCAAAGGGCGAAATCAAGAGCCTTTCGGAAGGCAAACGCCTTATCCGCGATTCGTTTGAAATAAAGGAAATAAAAGCGTAAAGGACAAATCTATGAAAAACGTATTCGACGTACTTAAAGAAAGGGGATTTATAAAACAGACCGTCTATGAAGACGAACTGATAAAAAAACTTGGCGAAGAATCCGTGCCGTTTTATATCGGGTTCGACCCGACGGCGGACAGTTTGCATATCGGGCATTATATCCCGATAATGGCTATGTCGTGGATGCAGAAATACGGGCATAAACCCATCGCGCTTTTCGGCGGCGGCACGGGTATGATAGGCGATCCTTCCGGCAGAAGCGATATGCGCCAGATGCTGACCAAGGAAACCATCGCGCATAATATCGAGTGCTTTAAAAAGCAGATGTCGAGATTTATAAACTTCGAAGGCGAGAACGCGGCGATATGCGCAAATAACGCCGACTGGTTGCTGAATTTAAACTACGTTGATTTTCTGCGCGATATCGGCGTGTATTTTTCGGTAAACAAAATGCTCACCGCCGAGTGCTTTAAGCAACGTATGGAAAAGGGACTTACCTTTTTGGAATTCAACTATATGCTTATGCAGGGCTACGACTTTCTGTATCTCAATCAAAAATACGGTTGTATGTTGGAAGTCGGCGGCGACGATCAGTGGTCGAATATGCTTGCGGGCGTGGATTTAATACGCAGAAAGGAGAAAAAGAGCGCGTTCTGCCTGACTTGCACCTTGCTTTTAAATAGCGAAGGCAAAAAGATGGGAAAGACCCAAAAAGGCGCGCTGTGGCTTGACGAAAACAAGTGTTCGGTGTACGACTTTTATCAGTATTTCCGCAACGTGGAAGACGTCAAGGTGGAAGAGTGTATGCGTCTTTTAACCTTTATGGATTTAGACGAGATAAAGGAACTTACGAAATATAACGACGAGCGTATGAACGCGGCGAAGGAACGACTCGCCTTTGAAGTAACTAAATTAGTTCACGGCGAAGAAAAGGCGAAAGCGGCTGAAAAACAGGCGAAAGCGGCGTTCGGCGGCGGTAGCGAAGAAGATATGCCGACCGCGGAAATAGATAAAGGCACGGAGTTTATAAGCGACGTTTTAGTGGCGGCGGGACTCGCTAAATCCAAAGGCGAAGCCAAGCGCCTGATAGAAGGCGGCGGCGTTACGGTAGGGAACGACAAAATATCCGACCCGTTCGCAAAAATTTCCGACGCGGTAAAATCAAGCGGCGAATTTATTATTCACAAGGGCAAAAAGGCGCACGTTAAAGTCGTTTTGAAATGAGCGGATTTAAGACGGTCGTCGGCGAAGCGGAAAGCGTTACCGTTATAGAGCGGTCGAAATTCGTCTGTATGATAAAGGGGATAGAAACGGAAGCGGAAGCACGGGAATACGTCGACTGCGCACGTAAAAAATATCCCTTGGCAAATCACTACTGTTACGCGTACGTTGCCGACGAAAAGGGCGTTTGCCGCAAGTTTTCGGACGACGGCGAGCCGCACGGCACGGCGGGTATGCCGATACTTTCGGCGCTTACGGGGCGCGGGCTTTGTAAGACCGTCGCGGTGGTCGTCCGTTATTTCGGCGGAATAAAACTCGGCACGGGCGGGCTTTCGAGAGCATACGGCGGCGCGTGTCTGTCCGCAATCGAAAACGCTGAAATCCGCGAGATTTCCGAAGCGGAATTTTATTCTCTCGCGCTGTCTTACGCGGGGTATGAAAAAATCGCGGCGTTAATTAGCAACGGGGTGGTTTCCACCGAGTTCGGCGAAAGTGTAAAAGTTAAAATCGCCGTAAAACCGACCGTTGACGGCGAAAAAAGTCTTATTGATAAAATTTCAGACACTCTCGGAAACGACGTGAAAATTACTTTTGTAGAAAAGGGGTATTTCGCGTTTTAGCGGGTAAAAGTTTAAGTAAATATGCGTAAAATTACGGCTATAACCGCGCAGGAAAAGCATAAAGAGCGCGTAAATCTGTTCGTCGACGGGGAGTTTTTTGCCGGCGTTTCGCTTGAAACGGCGCTGAAACTTCGCTTGAAAGTCGGCGACAGCGTGGACGAGACAAGGCTCAACGAAATCCTTAAAGAAACCGAACGCACGGAAGCGTTGCAGAAAGCGGCGGATTACGCCCTTAAAACGCTTAAAACCAAGAGACAGGTAAAGGACTATCTCTTAAAAAAAGGTTATTCGGAAGACACGGTCTGGCAAACGGTTGATAAATTAAAAGAATACGGCTATATCGACGATAAAGAGTATTCGAAAAGGTTTATAGAGAGCACGTCTAAAACGCAGGGCAAGCGGCTTATCGAATACAAACTGATGATGAAAGGGGTAAGAAAGGAAGATATCGCCGCCGCGTACGAAACGGCGGAAACGGACGATAACGCTTCCGCCCGTGCGCTTTGCGAAAAGTATTTAAGGAATAAAGAAAAAACCAAAGAAAACGTACTTAAAGCGTACAAATATCTTATAGGCAAGGGGTTTTCTTACGAGCAGGCGGATTACGCCGTCGCGCTTTTTAAGGAAGATTAAGGGTATATGGAAAGAATTTTATCCGTAGCGGAAATGCGCGCCGCGGACGAATATACGATAAATACTCTCGGCGTTTCTTCGGATATACTCGTGGAACGTGCGGGCGCGGCGGTTGCCGAAGAAATAGCAAGGCGCTTTAAAGGCGGCAGAGTTTTAGTCTGTACGGGCAAGGGCAATAACGGAAAAGACGGCAAAGTTATCGCCGAACTTCTCGCTAAACTTCACGGATTTTCGGTATCTACTTTCAGCGCGGAAGTCGGTTTTTTCAAGATTTTCGAAAAGAAATTCGATATTATAGTCGACTGTCTTTTCGGTACGGGGTTAAATCGGGAAATAACCGGAAGATACAAGACCGCGGTAGAGAAGATAAACGAAAGCGGGGCTTTTATCGTTTCCTGCGATATACCGAGCGGTATAAACGGCGATACGGGAAGAGTTATGGGAGTAGCGGTAAAAGCAAACCTTACGGTCGCTATTCAGGAATATAAACTCGGTCATTTTTTGAACGAAGGGATAGATTATTCGGGCAAAATCGTCGCACGCGATATAGGGATAAGCGTGTGGACGGAAAACTGCGCGAATCGCATAACCGATAAGGATGCGGCGGCGCTGTTCCCCGAACGCGCGCGTAACATCCATAAGGGTGTGAACGGCAGAATCGCGGTAGTCGGCGGCAGTAAAAATTATTCGGGTAGCGCGATTTTAGCCTATAATGCTCTTACCGCTTATAAGACGGGCGCGGGGTACGCGGCGATAGCCGTGCCGGACTGTCTTTTCGGCGTGGTCGCGGGCGTTTGTCCCGAGTGCATAATACACACTTTAAAAACGGACGGCGAAAATATAGTTTTCGATGAAAAGGATTTCAAAAAACTTTTAGACTACGACGCGATCGCTTTCGGTATGGGGGCGGGCGTTTCGGAAGAAATATATAAAGCGCTTTCGTATCTTACCGCAAATTACACGGGCAGACTTTTAATCGACGCGGACGGGCTTAATACTCTCGCGGTTTTCGGGAAAGAAATATTGAAAGACAAAAAGTGCGAGACGGTGCTGACGCCGCATATCGGGGAGTTTACAAGGCTTACGGGCAAAAGTAAGGAAGAAATACTCACCGACCCGATAAATTCCGCGAAAAATTTTGCAAAAGAATACGGCGTTACCGTGCTGTTAAAAAACGCCGTGAGCGTAATTACCGACGGCAATAAGACGGTGATAAACTGTACGGGCGACGGCGGAATGGCAAAAGGCGGCAGCGGCGACGTTTTATCGGGTTTTGCCGCTGGGCTATTAAATAGGAACGAAGAACCGTTTTTCTGCGTCGCCGTGGCGGCGTACCTGTTCGGGCGTGCGGGTGAAATCGCCGCGAAAGAGCAGAATTCTTATACGATTACTGCGACGGATATAATAAAAAGTATTCCGAAAGCGATAAACAAGGTTTTATAAGTTTAACTTTTAAGGAGAAATAACTATGAAGTGTATGTACTGCGGTTGCATTGAAAGCAAAGTAGTGGATTCGAGGACTTCGGAAGACGGGACGAGCATAAGAAGAAGACGGGAGTGTATAAATTGCGGCAGACGTTTTACCACTTACGAAACGGTGGAAAATACGCCGATATTCGTTATAAAATCGGGGGGTGCGCGTCAGGCGTTCGACCCGAACAAGATAAAGGCGGGCATTATAAAAGCGTGCGAAAAACGCCCCGTCCCCGCGAGCGAGATAGACAAACTCGTAGCGGATATACAAAAGAAAATATACAATTCGCTCGTGCAGGAGATTTCGAGTAAAGAGATAGGCGAAATGGTCTGCGAAAGGTTAAAGGAAATAGACGAAGTGGCTTACGTTCGTTTTGCTTCCGTTTACCGTTCGTTCACGGATACTTCGTCCTTTATGAGGGAACTCGAAAAAATGGTCAAAAAGGATAAAAAACAATAAACTTTAAGGATAAAAGTTATGAATAAGTGGGACGAAAGATTTATGCAGCTTGCGGAAACTGTCGCGGAGTGGTCTAGTTGTTATCAGGAAAACCGCCACGTCGGCGCGGTCGCCGTCAGAGATAAAAGAATACTTACTACGGGCTATAACGGCGCACCCGCGGGGATAGACAGTTGCGCGGAACGCGGCGAGTGTCTGCGCAGGGTAAAGAATATCGCGAGCGGCACTATGCAGGAAGTATGCTACGCCGTTCACGCCGAACAGAACGCCATAATTCAGGCGGCGAAACTCGGCGTGAGTTTAGAAGGCGCAACGATGTACGTTACCCATCAGCCGTGCGTTATCTGTACCCGTATGATAATAAATTCCGGAATAAAGAAAGTGATATATAAAAACGGGTATCCCGACGCGTTCGCTTTGGAACTTTTCAGGCAGTCGAACGTGGAGATAATTAAATTTTCCGACCTTAAATAGAAAGGTTTTATGCAGAAAATATATCTTTTAGATATAAAGGATTTTTCGGACGAAGAACCGTTAAAATCTATTTTGCCACCCTACGCTATATCGAAAGCGGAAGGATACGCAAACAAGGCGGACAGATTGCGTTCGCTTTTCGGCTCAACGCTTATCGAAAGATTTACCGCGGAAAAGCCGCTTTTTTTCGGCGAACACGGTAAGCCTTATAAAAAAAGTCCGCCGTTTTTCAACGTTTCGCACTCGGGGAATAAAGTCGGGATTTTTTTAAGCGATAAGACGGAAGTCGGCTTCGATGTACAGTTGATAAAACCGCAGAGTGAAAGACTTAAAAATCATATTTTTTCCGCAGAAGAACGGCAATTTATAAATACCGATACGGATTTTGCAAAATTCTGGACAATGAAAGAAGCGGCGGGGAAATGTGTGGGTACGGGAATTATCGCTTTGAGAAAGAACCCGCTTACCGAAATAACCGATAATTCTTTCGTGTTTAAGACTGAAAAATTTTATTATAAAACCTTTATATTAGACGGGTATGCGGTATGCGCTTGTTCTACGGAGCAGGTTAGGGCGGAAATTTTGCCGATATCCGTGGAATTTGTCTTAAAAACGCTTGCAAACTAATAGATAATTATAATATAATGTTAAAGCGTTTTTTATTAAAATATTTTTTGGAGGCTTATCGAAGCGGTCATAACGAGGCGGTCTTGAAAACCGTTTGGGTGCAAGCCCACGGGGGTTCGAATCCCTCAGCCTCCGCCACAGCAAAAAACACGACACCGGCTTACGCCCTGCTCGTGTTTTTTATATGCTTCGGCTTCGGGTAACGAAATGTGGACGCGATTGACGTTTACGCGTAGCAATCGCTATTCCGTCGCTGCGCTCCTTGCGAATCCCTCAGCCTCCGCCACAGCAAAAAACACGACACCGGCTTGCGCCCTGCTCGTGTTTTTTTATATGCTTCGGCTTCTGGTAACGAAATGTGGACGCGATTGACGCTTACGCGTAGCAATCGCTATTCCGTCGCTGCGCTCCTTGCGAATCCCTCAGCCTCCGCCATAAAAAAGCAACGCCATCGGGCGTTGCTTTTTTATGGTAAAAATCGGTTTTATAACACGAAAAGTTTTTGCCACTCGGCAAAAAGCGCGGCGTCGGTTTTAAATTTGCTTCTGTTCGCACTCGAAGTGGAAGGCAGATTAACGACTTTAACGCCGATACTCGCAAAATAATCTCCGAATTTTTTGTTAAACGCAATAAACGCCTTTTTCGACGTAATATATATCGTTTTTATATCCGTTCCGCGGATAAGGGAAGGAATATCGTTAAATTCGGCGTTTTTTATATTGCCGTCCATCGAACCCTTTATATCGCATACGGAAAACACGTCGAAAAGCGCGATACGGCGGGCAAGTAATGCCGCTGTTTTTTCTTCCTTCGTCATAGTCGTAAAGTCCGCGCCGAACAGAGCGGAGAGTATTTTCCAAAACCTGTTCGTCGGATTGCCGTAGTAAAAATCCACTTTGCGCGAAATAACGCTTGGCATAGAACCGAGAATAAGAACGCGGCAATCGTCGTCGATAACGGGGTTAAAGCATTTTACCTGCATAAGGTTATTATACCACAAACGTTGACAAAAGCGGATAAATAAAGTAAAATAAAATGAGAATATTCAAGGAGATAGGAAAATGTTACCTGATCCGATATTGCGGTTTACTCTGTTCGGCAACGAACTCAAAATATATATGTACGGCGTGTGCATTGCGGTCGGAATACTCGTTTGTTTAGGCATTTTTTATCTTTACACCAAAAAGAAGAATATGCCGAGCAAAGTTCAGGACTTTATCTTCGTGATAGCGATAATCTCGATAGCCTTGGGTTTTCTCGCGGCGAAACTGTATCAGGCGGTTTACGAGTGGATAGAAACGGGCAAATTCGATTTCGCGCATTCCGGAATAACGGCAATGGGCGGATTCGTCGGGGGTGCGGCGGTATTTCTTATCGCATACTTTGTCGGCGGCAAATTCGTCTTTAAGGGCGAGGAAGAAGGTTTACATAAGAGAGAATTCAACAAAATTCTTCTGTGCGCGCCTTGCTGTATAACGATAGCGCACGCTTTCGGGAGAATCGGCTGTCTTTGTGCGGGATGTTGCCACGGGGCGTTCGTTTCTCACGAAGCGGGACACGGCGGGCTTTATATGCATTCCGACGGGATTTGGGGTTATTACGTTCCCACGCAACTTTACGAGTCGATTTTTCTGTTCGCGCTGTTTGCCGTGCTTTCGTATCTTTACTTTAACAGATATAATATAACTATGCAGGTGTATCTTATTGCGTACGGAGTATGGCGTATAATAATAGAATTTTTCAGAACCGACGCGCGCGGCGCGGTGATTTTAGGAATGTATCCGTCGCAATGGCAGTCTATAATCTTTATCGCGGGCGGAATCGCTATGCTTTTAATATACGTATTTAAAAAGATACCGCTACGGCTTCCGAAAGAATAGGGTAAATAAAAACGATAAAAAAGCCTTCGGCATTTGCCGAAGGCTTAAATTTTAAATTTATAAACTTGTGCCGAAAATTATTCCGCTTTCAGTTCTTCGGTCTTTTTAGCGCGTGGCTTTCTTACCGTCTTTTTAACGGGTTCTTCAGCCGGCGTTTCGGTTACCGTTTCAGTGGTAGCGGGGGCTTCTTCCTTTTCGACCTTCGCCGCTTTCTTTTTAGCGGGGACGGGCGTTTCTACCGCGGGAGCGGCAGCGTCTATCTTTTTAGCGAGCCTTGATTTTTTGTTCGCCGCATTGTTCGCGTGGATAATATTCTTGCTTGCGGCGGAATCTATCAAAGCAAACGCGTGGGGAAGAAGAGCCTTTGCTTCTTCAAACTTATTTTCCTTGATAAGCGCTTCTATTTTTTTGATTTCCGTTCTTACTTCGGAACGGATATTTTTATTCTGTTCGGTTTTTTTCTGATTGACTAAAACTCTCTTTTTCGCTGACTTGATGTTGGGCATTTTATATGCACTCCTTAATAAACTGAATTTAACGAATAACATTTTAACACAAAAATAAAGTAAATGCAACTACATTTAACCTACATTTTCCGTTTTGTCGTTAAAATTAACTATTTTTGACAGCCAAAACATATTTATAAACTATGAATAGCGGTTATATAGCGATTTTGGATAGCGGGATAGGTGGTTTTGCCGTTCTTGCGGAAGCGGCAAGGCTTTTAAAGGAAGAGCGGTTTTTGTATTTCGGCGACAATAAGAACGCACCCTACGGCAGTAAACCGAAAGGAGAACTGTATTCGCTTTTAAGGAAAAATCTCGACGCCGTTTTTAAATATAACGTTAAAGCGGTGATAGTCGGGTGCAACACGCTGTCGGTAAGCGTGTTGCCGCTCGTAGCGCCTACGCTTAAAATTCCGATTTTCGGCGTATATCCGCCCGTAGGGGAAAGTTGCGGAACGACTTTTCTGTTCGCAACCCCCGTAACGTGTTCGTATTATAAGAACGAAAATTTAACTCTTTTTTCGCTACCCGATTTGGCGGCCGACATAGAAAAAAATAAAACGGATTTAAGCGCGGTAGATATAAAACGTCACTTGGGCAGTACCGCCGAATGTGCCCCCGACGCGCGCCCCGACACCGTGATTTTGGGATGCACTCATTATTTTTTCGTAAAAAATCAATTTAACGACCACTTTTGCCCCCGAAAAATCATTTCGGGGGAGCGGGAGACGGCAAAGGCGCTCGCAAAGACTATCCGCGATAACGGGCTTATCGGAAAAAATAAGGAATTTACTGTCGATTTTATCGGCGAAAATTCCGAAGAAAATTTTGAATTTTACAATTCGGTGGTTAAAGATATGATTTTCGGCGAAGAAAAAAAATAAAAAATTTAAAAAATTTCAAAAAAGTGGTTGACAGTGGTCAAAACTTGTGTTACAATTTCAATATCACAAAAAGGGGGACGAGTCCGTATGGCCGGTAAAAATTATTCGCATCAACTCGACGCGAAGAACAGAATGCGTATTCCGGCTAAACTGCGCGAAGAACTCGGCGAAGGTTATTATATAACCGTCGGGACGGGTAAATGTCTGTACGTTTACACGAAAGAGCAGATGGCGGAAGTAAAGGAATCCCTTAAAAAGGTGAGCGCGTACCGCGACAGAGAGTTGAAGGCGGCGCGTTTTATTCTCTACAATACTTGGGAAGCGGAAGAGGACAAGCAGGGCAGAATACTTTTACCCGAGAATTTGAGAAAGTACGCGAACATCACCAAAAACGTAACCGTATTCAAAGGTCCTACCTGCGTGGAGATATGGAGCGAAGAGAACTGGAACGAATACTTTAACGACGTAAACTTCGACGACCTTGCGGACGCTTTGGAATCTTTGCAAAATGGCTGAATATAAACACGTTTCGGTGATGCTTAAAGAGTGTATAGACGCTCTTAACGTCAAAAACGGCGGAATATATTTCGACGGCACTTTGGGCGGCGGCGGACACACATACGAGATACTTAAAAAAAGCGCGCCCGATGGAAAAGTGATAGCGACCGACCTTGACGATTACGCGATAGAACGGGCGAAAGAACGTTTAAGCGAGTTCGGCGACAGGTTGACGGTTATAAAGGACAATTTCAAGGATTTTCCCGAAATAAAGGACAGGCTCGATATTGAAGGCTTTGACGGAATTATTTTGGATTTAGGGGTATCGAGTTTTCAACTCGACGACAGAAGTCGTGGATTTTCGTATCTGAAAAGCGACGAAAAACTCGATATGCGGATGGATAAAAGTTCGCCGTTCTCTGCGGAAACGGTCGTAAACGAGTATAAGGAAAGCGACCTTAAAAGGATAATTTCCGAATACGGCGAAGAACGGTTTGCGGGGAAAATAGCGGCGAATATCGTAGCGGAGCGCAAAAAGAACGCGATAACTACGGTAGGGCAGTTAAACGATATAATAGAAAAGAGTATTCCCGCGAAGTTCAAACACGACGGACACCCGTCGAAAAGA
>Ga0247611_10005791_pt1 | contig 16125 bp, 14 predicted proteins | sample 177DNAGHGhighgp2_FD_192422 | JGI IMG/M metagenome (GOLD analysis project Ga0247611, IMG submission 192422) | Sheep rumen microbial communities from Palmerston North, Manawatu-Wanganui, New Zealand - 1770 DNA GHGhigh gp2 | ecosystem: Host-associated > Mammals > Digestive system > Stomach > Rumen... | reverse complement strand
TCCACCCGTTTTGATTCTCGATGAGGCCACTTCAGCCCTCGATACCGAGAGCGAACGACTGGTGCAGGACGCCCTTGAACGCCTGATGAAGACACGCACGACGGTAGCTATTGCCCACCGTCTGTCGACCATCAAGAATGCCGACGAAATCTGTGTGTTGCACGAAGGACGTATCGTCGAACGAGGCACCCACGAAGAGTTGCTGGCTACGGACGGATATTACAAGAAACTGAACGATATGCAGTCACTATAGAACGATGAGGGAGAGGGCGCTATATCTGTTGAAGACGTACTTATTGACGGTGGTGATATTCATCATCGCCAAGCCCGTCTTTATGATTTACAATAGCGCCAGCCATCCGTTCACGTTTACCGATGTCATAGACGTCATTTATCACGGTCTTTCCCTCGACCTTAGCACGGCACTCTATTTCCTCATTCTGCCCTTCCTGCTGATGGTGGTCAGCCTCTTTTGGAAAAAGCTGAACATCATCGCCACCATTCTGAAAGTCTATTGGGCCATCGTTGCCTGTGCTTTTGCTTTGGCCTTTGTGGCCGACACCTCCCTCTACGATTTCTGGCAGTTCAAACTCGATAGTTCCTGCCTGCAGTATTTGGAAGCGCCCTCTGAGGCAATGGCCAGCGTCAACAGACTCTACATCGCTGTACGGGTGTGTGCGTTTATAATAGTAGTTCGTTGGATTTATAAAGCCTATATGTTTTTAGTCCGTGCCCTACGGACTGCGAGTCCGCTCCCTACGGACCGCAAGTCCGCTGCTTACGGACTTTTGGTGGCCTTACTGCTCGTTCCTGTCTTTATCGTAGGTATTCGTGGAGGCTTGGACGAGTCTACGACAAATATCGGACAGGTGTATTATTCGCAGACGCCTTTCCTCAATCATTCGGCTGTGAACCCTGTGTTCAGTTTCCTGTCGTCGTTTGAAGAGACAGCCAGCTACATTCCTGACTATCACTTCATGGATGAGCAGGAACGGGCTTCGCTGATGAAGGGCCTCTATTCCACGAAGAGCATTGACCCTGACACCCTATTATGCAACCAGCGTCCCAACATCATTGTCATTCTGATGGAAAGCTGTGGGGGTATCTTTACGGAAGATATCGGAGGGCGTAAGGATATCATGCCCAATCTGAACAAGCTGACCAAGGAGGGCGTCTATTTCGCCAACTTCTACGCTAACTCGTATCGTACGGATCGTGGAACGCTCTGCGCCTGGAGTGGTTATCCTTCGTTCCCACGTTCTTCAGTGATGAAGATGCCTGCCAAGGTACGTTTCCTGCCAGGTATTGCCAAGTCGTTGCTACAGGAAGGCTACAAGACCAGCTATCTTTATGGTGGCGACATCAATTTCACCAATATGCGCAGCTATCTGGTGACGATAGGTTTCGAGCGTTTCCATTGGTTGAGGGACTATTCGCTGGAGGAGCAGAAGTCGGCAGAGTGGGGTGTTCGTGACGATATCACCTTTGCTACGCTTTACGACGAGGTGAAACGTTTTGAGCCCAATTCTCACTATCTTATTGGCTATTCCACGCTTTCCAGTCACGAACCTTGGGACGTTCCCACCCATCGGCTGAAGGACGAGGTTGCCAATGCGTTTAACTATCTGGATGGTTGTTTGGGCGACTTTATCAATAAAGTGAAGGCGACTCCCCAGTGGGACGATTTGCTCATCGTGCTGTTGCCCGACCACGGATACACTTATTTTGGTGTTGGCGAAGAACACGAGATGCACGACCACGTTCCGATGCTATGGTTGGGTGGAGCCGTCAAGGAACCACGTCGCATCGAACAGCTTTGTAACCAAACCGACCTTCCTGCCACGCTGTTGGGGCAGTTGGGTATTGCCCACGACGAATACATCTTCAGTCGCGATATCCTCAGCAGCAACTACACCTATCCTTTTGCCGTCCATACCTATAACAACGGTATTACGATGAAGGACAGCACGGGTTTTGTGGTCTATGACCTGAACGCCAACCGTCTTATCGTTGACGATAGCAAGGATGGTAACCTGCTGATACGCAAGGGGATGGCTATTCTGCAGACGGCTTCGGAACATATTCACCATTTAGGAATGCAAAAGCAAAGAGATATGGCACATTTCCGCAGATTAGGACTCCTCGCACCATTGACAGCAACACTATTCAATCTGTTGCTGCTCTATGTAGTCTATCAAGTGGCGCGCATGGTCTATCTGTTTGTCAACTACAGCTATTTCGAGCAGGGCTTGACTTTTGGTCATCTGATGGAAATGCTGGGCGGAAGTTTGGTGTTCGACACAAGTGCCATTCTCGTCACAAACATTCCGTATATCGTGTTGATGTTGTTCCCACTGCATCTGAAGGAGACACGTGTCTATCAACAGGTGTGCAAGTGGGTGTATATCATCATCAACGGGCTGGCGTTGGCAGTGAACCTGTGTGATGCTGTCTATTTCCAATATACCATGAGACGAACGACAACAACGGTATTCAACGAGTTCTCCAACGAAAACAATTTGGGCTCCATCTTCCTGACAGAAACCATTCATCACGCCTATCTGTTGGTAGTCTTTGCCTTATTGATGTGGGGACTCTGGAAACTCTATCGTCATTCAGGTCAGAAACCGAAATATTTTCCTTGGTGGCGCTATGATGTGGCAATGCTCCTGTCGATGGCTCTGTTTGCTCCTTTTGTGGTAGCAGGTATTCGTGGAGGTTTTACCACTGCCGTACGTCCCATCACCATCTCCAATGCTAATCAGTATGTTGACCGTCCTGTTGAGGCTGCACTCGTATTGAATACCCCCTTCTCGCTCTATCGCACCATAGGCAAGGCTGTATTTGTGGTTCCTGACTATTATCAGAACAAGCGGGAAATGGAGGCTGTTTATAATCCCGTTCATCGCCCTGATTCATCAGGTATTTTTTCTAAAAAGAATGTCGTCGTTCTCATTGTTGAGAGTTTTGGACGTGAGTATATCGGAGCCTTGAACCGTAACCTGGAGAACGGTCAATATAAAGGCTATACACCCTGTGTCGATTCACTCATCAGCAAGAGTATTACTTTTACCTATTCGTTCTGCAATGGACGCAAGAGTATTGACGGTATGCCCTCCATCCTGTCGAGCATCCCGATGTTCGTCGAACCATTCTTCCTGACGCCGGCATCAATGAATCACGTCAGCGGCATTGCTTCGTTATTAGCTGGCGAGGGATACCAGACGGCCTTCTTCCATGGGGCACAACGGGGTTCGATGGGTTTTATGGCCTTTGCTCGCAGCACAGGATTCCAAGAGTATTACGGACGTGAGGACTATGATGCCGACAAGCGTTTCGGAGGCGACGACGACTTCGACGGTATGTGGGCCATTTGGGACGAACCCTTCCTGCAATACTATGCCACGAAGATGTCGGAAATGAAGGAACCCTTTATGACAGCCGTCTTTACAGCCTCCTCGCACCATCCCTATATCGTTCCTGACAAATATAAAGAGGTGTATCCTGAAGAGGGCGTTGTCATCCATAAGTGCATTCGCTATACGGATATGGCGATAGGCAAGTTCTTCCAGCGTGTCAGAAAGGAACCTTGGTTTAAGAACACGATCTTCGTGCTCACCAGCGACCATACCAACCTGACGGATCACGACTATTACGAAACCGACCTCGGAGGGTTCTGTTCACCTATTATTATATATGAGCCTGGACGTCAACCGCAGATACAGGACAAGATAGCCCAGCAGATAGATATCCTGCCAACGTTGATGGGCATGCTGCACTATCCCAAACCCTACTTCGCCTTTGGCATTGACCTGCTGAACACCCCTGCGGAAGAAACATGGGCCGTCAACTATCTGAACGGCATCTATCAATACGTGAAACACGACTATGTGTTGCAGTTCGATGGTCAGCAGACGAAAGCCGTCTATGCCCTTACGGACTCGTTGATGGAACATAACCTTGTGGGGAGGGTACACCAGCAGAAACCGATGGAACGAGAACTGAAAGCCATCATCCAGCAGTATATGGAACGAATGACACAAGACCGTTTGCAACCTTAAAAAGACCAGCATGATGAGAACCAGCAATCATACTCCCGTTTGGGCTGTCGTGTGGAACCTCCTGCTGCTTTATGTGGCTTATGGGGTGACACGTCTGGCTTTCCTGTTGGAGAATCTCAGCACCTACGACCATGTGTTTACCCTCGATGCGTGGAGCATTGTCGTTGGAGGACTCTATTTCGACACCTCCGCCATTGCCTATACCAATGCACTTTACATTCTGATGGTCCTCCTGCCCTGTCACCTGAAAGAGACCGGCTTGTGGCAACGTATCTGCAAATGGATATATATCGTTATCAACGCTTTGGGACTGGCGATGAATCTGGGCGATTCCGTCTATTTCCAATATACCGCCCGACGGACGACAATGGCTTTCTTCAGTGAGTTTGGTGGCGACGACAAACTGGGAACTATCGTTGGTTATGAATTCCTGCGCCATTGGTATCTCGTGTTGCTGTTCGTCGTGCTGATGGTCGCCCTCTACAAACTTTATCGTACGCCTAAAGCCCAAATTCAGCCTCGACGCCGCTATTACGTTGTGCAGACGTTGTCGTTGTTGGTCGCAGGCTATCTGTGCTGGGCTGGCATGCGTGGCGGACTTTGGGACAGTCGCCCCATTAAGATCAGCACCGCCAATCAGTTTATTATCCGTCCGAATGACGCCTCGCTGATTCTCAACACGCCATTCTCTATGCTGCGCACCATTGGCAAGAATTCCTACATCCGTCCTGCATACTATACTGACGAAAAAGAACTGGAAAGCATCTTTACCCCTATCCACCAGCCTGACTCTTCCAGTGTTGCCGGACAATCCGGAGATTCTTGTCTTACCAGAAAAAATGTTGTAGTCATCTTCCTCGAGAGTTTCGGACGCGAGTATTTCGGTTCGCTCAACAGAGACATATTGCCTGGTTACAAGGGATATACCACATTCCTGGACTCGCTGATTGACCATGCTGCCGTGACCTATCGTTACAGCTATGCCAATGGCAAGGCCAGCATCGACGCAATGCCTTCAGCGCTCTCAGGACTGCCCATGTTTGTGGAGTCGTTCGTGGCTGCTTCTCATGCTACCAACCACCTCGGAGGAATGGCGGCATGTCTCGATAGCCTGGGTTACGAGACGGCATTCTTTCATGGTGCCCCTGCATCCAGTTTGGGCTTCCAAGGTTTCACCAAATCCATTGGTTTCCAACATGCGTGGAGTCAGGAGGACTTCGAGGCTGACTCACGAACGGAAGGCCGTGCAGCTTACGACAACTGGTGGGGCATCTGGGATGAGCCTTTCCTGCAGTATTTCCGCATGAAGATGAGCGATATGAAAGAGCCCTTTATGACGGCTTTGTTTACGTTGACCAGTCATCATCCGTTCCACGTGCCCGACAAATATAAAGAGGTGTATCGCGAAGAAGAATTGCCCATTCACAAATGTATCCGCTATACCGATAATGCCTTGCGCCGCTTCTTCGCTGAGGCCGCTAAGGAACCTTGGTTCAAAAATACCATCTTTGTACTGACAGGCGACCATACCAATGCCAGCAACCATGCTGAATACAAGAGCGGCATCAACCAGTTCAGCACGTCTATCATCTTCTATGATCCCAGCGGCCATCTGACGCCAGGCATTCACGACGGCATTGCCCAGCAGACGGATATCCTGCCCACGATATTAGGGGCGGTGGGTTATCCGAAGCCGTATATGGCTTTCGGTTGTGACTTGTTCAATACCCCAGCGAAGGACACGTGGGCCGTTAACTATCTGGATGGCGTCTATCAATACTGCAAGGGCGACTACGTTATTCAGTTTGATGGCGAACAGACTATCGGCATCTATCGCCTGACAGACTATAGGATGCAGCACAACCTGAAGGGGCAGGTTGCTGAACAAAGTCAGATGGAACGCGAACTGAAGGCTGTCATCCAGCAGTATATGAATAGGATGATAGACAATCGGTTGATACCTGACGAATAGCGCCTTTAACGGTGGACGTTATTCTTTGGGATTCAGCAAACGTTTTGAGAAGTAGCGTACAGGATACCATACGCTGAGGAATCCTACGGCAACGACGGTGATAAAGATAAGGATGATGTCCGTAGGATGAACGCTGACGGGGTAGGCATCGACGACGAAGGAACCCTCCGACGAGCCCAGCCGCACGATACCATATTGTTGCTGCAACCAACACAGCAACAGTCCGATAGCAATACCAATCACTGCGCCAATGGCACTGATCATGCGTCCTTCGAACAGGAAGATGCGTGTTATCTGATGGTCTGATGCACCCAGGTTACGCAATGTCACCACGTCGTCGCGCTTGTCGATGATGAGCATCGATAGCGAACCGATGATGTTAAAGCAGGCTATCATGAGGATAAACGTCAGGAAGATGTAGGCAATAAGCTTCTCAATCTTCATGATGCGGAAGGTGTCCTCCTGCTGTTCATAGCGGTCGCGAACGTAGTATTTGTCGCCTGCCAACTGTTGCATCTCGCGCTTCACCTGGTCGAAATCGCTGCCAGCCTTCAGGCGCAGCTCCAGTGACGACAACATGCCGTCCTGCGCAAACAGCTTTCGCGTGAAAGCGACGGAAGTAAGGATATAGTTCTTGTCGTACTTGCCTTGCTTCATGGCAAAAACGACACCTGGCGAATAGAGTTCATCTTCGACGAAGCCCTCCATAGGATTCGCCATATCGAGTTGACCTTCACGTTTAGGAGCGTAAATCTTCAAAGGCTTGTCGTACGTATAACCCATACCCAACAAATAAGCGACGCCCAAACCGGGGATGCCGTAGTTCATATCGGCAGCATGGAGTTCATAGGTGCCGTCACCTTCGAGGATTTCACGGATGTGGGTAAGGCTATCGAAATTATCCTCCACGCCCTTCACCTTCACCATCAGCTGACGGTCGCCATAGACGGCCAGCGCCTGGTCTTCCATACATTCCGTAGCCACCTCTACTTGCGGCAACTGGCGAATCTTCGTCAGGATAGGGTCATCGGTTGGGGCTGTCTTTCCTTTCGCAGGTATCACCTTCAACTGAGGGTCCATCTGGGTAAAGAACGACGCCACCATGTCGTGAAAACCGTTGAACACGCTCAGCGTTACCACCAGGGCCATCGTTGCCACTGCCACCCCTACGACAGAGATGGCACTGATGACGTTGATGGCGTGTGTCGACTTCTTCGAAAAGAGGTAACGCCGTGCGATATAAAACGGGAAATTCATATTAATTGGAAACACTAACGTCGTTCAACGTTTAATGTTCAATGTTCAACGTTTTAGCAGTTCGTCGATGCGCTCGATGTAATCCAGCGAGTCGTCAATGAAGAACCGCAATTCAGGAATGATACGCAGCTGATAGCGCACACGGGTACCCAACTCGTAACGAATCTGCTTTTCGTTCTTCGTGATATTCTTAATCAGCTCTTCGCTCTTCTCGGAAGGGAAGATGCTGAGATAGGCCGTGCAGATGCTGAGGTCTGGACTGATCCTGACCCTCGTCACACTGACCATAACTCCATGTAAGGAGCGCGTCTGCTCCTGGAAGATAACACTCAGTTCCTTCTGAAGCAGACGCGCTATTTTGTTTTGTCTTGTCTCCTGCATCTACTTATTTCTTACCGTCTACTTCGAGCAGTTCAATCTTGAAGATCAGCGTAGAGAAAGGCTTGATGTCAGTACCCTGCTGACGCTCGCCATAAGCCAGTTCCTGAGGAATGTAAACCTCCCAGATAGATCCTGCAGGCATGTGAACCAGTGCGTCGGTCCAACCCTTAATCACCTGATTAGCACGGAAGTCAGCAGGCTCATTACGCTTGTAAGAGCTGTCGAACACCTTACCGTCAATGGTCTTACCCTCGTAGTGAACCTTCACCATAGAAGTGTCCTTAGGTAGCGCACCAGTACCCTCCTTGATGACCTTGTACTGAACACCGCTGGGGAGCAGCTTCACGCCTTCCTTCTTACCATTCTCAGCAAGGAACTTCTCACCTTCTGCCTTGTTACCGCCGAACTCCTTTTCCAGGTTCTTAGCCTTGATGGCACGCATCATATCCTGAGCTACCTGAGCAGCAGAGTCAACAGTCATCAGACCACCCTTGCCAACAGTACCGGCAATGAAACCAGCCATGAAGTTCTTCAGAGAAATGGTCTTGGTAGAATCCTCACCAAACAGCTCGTGGTTGATACCCTTAACCATCTGGTTGCTGATCTGCTGACCAATCTGGATACCAGCATAGTAAGCAGCCTTCTTCTTGTCGTCACCAGCATTAGCGCCTTCGTTCAGACCCTTGATGAAATCGTCCATGTAAGCGGTGTCAACACCCAGACGACCTACGAGATACTCCTTCAGACCCTGAGTCTGAGCCATACCGATAGCATAGCTAACGGTGTCTACATCACTCTTCAGGTTAGCCTTCGGAGTGCCATTGCCGCATGCAAACATCATGACGGCAGAAACTGCTGCAAGAGCAGCAAAAGTAAACTTTTTCATTGTTCTTAAAATATTAAATTACATTACTTCAATCAATTCAACATCAAAAATGAGTGCTGCGAAGGGGGGAATCGATGCACCTGCACCACCCTCGCCGTAAGCCAGGCGATAGGGGATGAAGAAACGATACTTCGCACCCTCCTGCATCAGCTGCAGACCTTCCGTCCATCCGGCAATGACCTGCTGCAGTCCGAATACGGCAGGCTCGCCACGCTGAACGCTCGAGTCGAACACGGTACCATCAATGAGGAAACCCTCGTAGTGGCACTTCACGCTGTCCTTGGCACTGGGCTTCTTGCCGTTGCCTTCCTTCAGCACCTGATACTGCAGGCCTGAGGGCAGGGTGATGACGCCATCCTTCTTGGCATTCTCAGCCAGATATTTCTCACCAGCCTCCTTGTGTGCCTTACCGGCTTCCTGACGCTGCTGGTTGATTTTCTGCTCCTGGGCGGCAAAGAATTCCTGCACAATCTTCTGGGCATCCTGGTGCTTCACCTTCAGTTCATTGCCGGCAATCACGTCCTTGATGGCCTGTGCAAAATCGTCGATATTCAGTTCCGAGGCTCCCATCTGTGCCAGCTGCTGACCGATGCCGAGACCCAAAGCATAACTTACTTTATCCATGTCTTTTCTCTATATTAATAATGTGTAATCTTAAAAAACGGCTGCAAAGTTACAAATATTTCGCGAATTATATGCGATTATTCGAGAAAAATTACTAATTTTGTGCATTCTTAATACTTTGGCGTATGAAAAAGATAGTAATTTTGACTGGTGCAGGCATGTCTGTGGAGAGTGGACTGAAGACTTTCCGCGATGCTGACGGACTGTGGGAGGAGTATCCCGTTCAGCAGGTGGCTACCCACGAGGGATGGCTCAACGACCCCACGCTGGTGACTAATTTCTATAACATGCTCCGCAAGAAATGCTGGGGTGTGAAGCCTAACGAAGGTCACAAACTGGTGGCTGAACTGGAAAAGAACTACGACGTGACGGTGGTGACGCAGAATGTTGATAACCTGCACGAGCAGGCTGGCTCTTCGAAGGTCATCCATCTGCATGGTGAACTGATGAAGGTGTGCTCCAGCAACGACCCTGACGATCCGCGCTATCAGCAACTGCTGACGCCCGATAATTGCGAGGTCACTCCTGGCACGAAGGCTGGCGACGGCTCGCTGTTGCGTCCGTTCATCGTATTCTTCGGCGAGGCCGTTCCCATGATTTCTGCTGCTGCCGAGGAAGCTCAGACTGCCGATATCTTCATCATCATCGGCACGTCGCTCAATGTCTATCCTGCCGCTGGACTCATCCATTACGTGCGTCCGGGCGTTCCCGTCTATCTCATCGACCCCAACCCCATCAGTGCAGGTAGCAACGTGACACAAATCCAGAAGGGCGCCTCCGAAGGTATGAAGGAGCTGATGAAAATCCTCGTTCCGTAAAATCGTTATTACAACGAGATCGCAGAAGGGATTATTCCGCCTTTTCGCCGTTTAGTATCCGTGCGTATTCACCCTCAGTGGTCAGAATACGTGCGGCTTCTTGTAAGGTCTTGTCGTTGCGCAGGCCGACTTGCAGCTCTCCGCCCTGATAGTAGTAGGCCGACACGATGTCCTGCTCTATCATCTGCTGGATCTCCTGACGGTTCTTGTCCAAGTCGCGCGCCACGTCGTGGTGGTCTATCTTTGCCTTCAAAGCCTCGAATTCTGCCTTTGCATCGTCCATATAGCCCTCAAACTTCATGGCCTTCTCCAGTTCGTCCATCTGCTTCTTGCTCAGCTGGTCGTAGGTGAATCCGCCCTTGATGACGCGCTGCTTGAAGTCGTCGTAGTCGGCATCCGTCAGGTGGAAGTCCTTGGCGGCAGCAATGGTGGGATGCTTGGCAATATACTCCGTCACGTAGTCGAACATCACCTCCGTCGAGTCCAGACGGTCCAGATAGAGTGTGATATTGGCCAGCGTGTCGGGCTTCACCTCGATGTCAGGCTTTAGACCTTCCTTCATATCGATGCCGCGACCACTGGGCAGATAGTAGCGCGACGTGGTCAGCTTTAGGTTCGCATTATACGGCAGGTCGACGTTGGGAATCTGCACCAAGCCCTTCCCGTATGTGCGCGTACCTATTATTATGGCGCGCTTCAAGTCCTGCAAGGCACCGCTGGTAATCTCCGAGGCCGATGCCGTCTCACGATTCACCAGCACCACGATGGGCATCACCGTGTCGATAGGCTCCAGACGGGTCTTGTATTCGCTGTTTGCACGCTTCAGCTTGCCTTTCGTCTCTACAATCTGCTGACCCTTCGGCACCCACATGCTCATAATATCGACACACTCCGACAGCGAACCGCCGCCATTGCCGCGCAGGTCGAGGATCAACTTCTGTGCACCCTGCTTCTTCAGGTCGAGGAAAGCCAGACGCATAGGTTTCGCGGGCTCGCCCGTAAAGGTGTTCAGATTGATATATCCGATGCCGTTGTCCAACATGCCGTACCACGTAATCTCTGGCATCTTGATGTTCTGGCGGGTAATCTTAAACGTCATCTTCTTGCCCGTCGACGGACGCTCAATCTTCAGCACGAAGGTCGTACCGGCCTCGCCACGCAGATGACTGCTCACGTAGCGCGTGTCCTTGTCCGTCATCACCGTGTCGTCTATCTGCAGAATGATGTCGCCCTTCTTCAGACCCACCTCCGCTGAAGGCATACCCTCGTAGGGCTCGTCAATGACGCAACGCTTCAGCTTCTGGTGGTAGCGAATCAGCGCTCCGATGCCTGCATACTTGCCCGTCAGCATCTGTTTCAAGTCCTTTTGGCGCTCCTCGGGATAGTACTCCGTGTACGGATCCAGCGAGTTCAGCATGGCGTCAATGCCCGCCGTCACCACCTTGTTGGCATCCAGCGTATCGACATACATCATGTCCAGACGCTTGTACAGCTCATTGAATATCTCCAGGTTCTTCGCCACCTCAAGGTTGTGATTTTTCACTTCCTGGGCATTCGTCGGCAGTGCCATCAGACAGGAGCCGAACAACATTATCAAGTATCTTTTCATCATCTTTTTCCTTATATTTGGGGGCAAAAGTACAAAAAATAACGCAATCTATAAAATTTTTCGCCAAAAAATTTGCACGATTCAGATTTTTGCCGTACCTTTGCACCCGCTAAACAAAAATAGCAGCGCTCTTACAAGTACAAAACCTGCTTCAGTAGCTCAGTTGGTTAGAGCACCTGACTGTTAATCAGGGGGTCGTTGGTTCAAGCCCATCCTGAAGCGCTTAAGAAAGAGTCCTGTAAATCAATGATTTACGGGACTTTTCTTTTTCTGGCATTTCAAATTTGTAGCCAAATTGTAGCCAATTCCGAATATTTGTAGCCACTCCACAACTTACTCTTGCAGAATTTGTAGCCACTAATCCTGCAAAATATAATCTTTGCAGAGTGTTGTCAAGTTCTAACGTTGACAAGTTGAAAACGCTTATGGGATTTCAACCGTCAACAGCTAGTTTTCAAAGAAAAATGAAAAATAATTCTCGTTACGCAGAAAGGCTGCATAGGGGTATAGTACCTTTGCATCCGAAAACCAATGGAAGTATGGCTGAGTGGTAAGGCGACACGCTGCTAACGTGTAAAACCGAAAGGTTTCGGAGGTTCGAATCCTTCTGCTTCCGCAAATTGGAGGTTTGGCAGAGTTGGTCTATTGCACTGGTCTTGAAGACCAGAGGGCGGTAAAACGCCCCAAGGGTTCGAATCCCTTAGCCTCCTCCAAAGGAACTTTGGCAGACTTGGTGTATGCGCTGGACTGAAAATCCAGATAACGTGGTTCGACTCCACGAGGTTCCACAAGAAAATAATGAGGTGTTCTCCAGCGGCAACGAGAGCAGACTGTAAATCTGCCGCCATTCGGCTTCGTGGGTTCGAGTCCCGCCACCTCAACGATGGGAGCATAGTTCAGTTGGTAGAATGTCGGTCTCCAAAACCGAAGGTCGGAGGTTCGAATCCTTCTGCTTCTGCGAAATCGCGGGATAGAGTAGTGGCCCAACTCACCAGTCTCATAAGCTGGGCCGGCCAAAAACCGGACGCAGGTTCGAATCCTGCTCCCGCAACATCATGGAGTTTGTAGCTCAGTAGGTAGAGCACCAGATTGTGGCTCTGGTGGTCGCAGGTTCGAAACCTGTCAAACTCCCTACAATGTGAGGATGCCCGAGTGGTCTAAGGGGGCGGTCTGCAAAACCGTCTTTCGTCGGTTCGAATCCGACTCCTCACTCAAAAACGGAAGGCTCCAGTTCTTATCTCTTTGGAACTGGAGCCTCTATTATTATCCGAAATTCAGGATAGCGATCAGTCTTCTCCTTACTCGTTTTAGAACTCTGCCTGTTGCTTGTAGTTCTGGCTGTCCTTCAGCTTTCGCTAACAAATCAACAGCTTTATCTATAAGCCTGACATCCTCATTTGTTAGAGGTAGTTCTGTAATAGAGTAGTTCGGATTAGCGTAGCGGTAGAATTTCTGGTCGTACACCTCTATCGGTGCGTTGTATCCAAGTTTGTCAGAACGCATCATTTGGATGTCTGCTTGGACTGTACGCAGAGAAACGCCCTTTTGGATGCCCTCCATATCGTAGAGTGCATCAGATACCGCATCAACCAGGTCCTCTATCGTCCATCTTCTGTACCTGTTTCGCAGGCTTCTGTCTATTATTTTGTAACGCAATAATGCGTTTTTGTTTACTGGCATGTTTGTTTTTATAATCTAAAGAGTCCATAATTTGTTTCTATCTCTATTAAATGGTTCATAATGAAAACTTCGCAGAAAACAATCTACGTCCTTCTGCGTATACCAATACTTATCGCCCTCTCTTGAGTAACCAAGATAGCCGTTGTCTCTTAACTTTTTAAGATATCTGTCTTTTACTCCAAGTAATTCCATAAGTTCTTTGTTGTTGTATAACTTCATTGGATCTTGGACGACTATAGGAGATACTGTCAGATTTCTCAGAATCTTAAGTATCTCTTCTAAGATTTCTCTGTCACTTTGTTTGTTATTCTTATTCATCTTTATTTTATCTGTTTTATAAGTTGTTTACTCGTCCGGCATTTCACGAAAGCCTCCGTAATCATCATCATACCGAACTTTGTTCTTCTTAAATGTGAACTTTCCACTTGGATACTTCGTTTTAAGTTCTTGCAGTTCCTTCTCTAAACGTATAACAAGATCATCTTCCCCATCATCATCCGACAACATCCAATCTATTCGTTGAGCATATATATATGCCATTCTAAGGATATAAACTGCTCGTTTCATGATTTCCATCGTCTTGCGATTGTAGGAACGATAATATTGTTCCTCTATTGGTATAACTCTGGAGTAACGGGATTGCTGCTCTTTCAATATTTCAGAAGGTATCTTTCGCCCTGCTTCCAAGATTGTTTGTTCAATATCATCGGCTATAAGTTCTATAGTCCGTTGTGAATAATCAAATGAACCACCACTCATAATTAATTCCTTACTAATTTTATCAATCATTTTTTTCTATTCTATAACTCTAACACTTTACCGGATTCAAATCCGTTAGTCAGGTGCTCGTTTGAGAACACATACCCCATTTGGTTACACACAATCTTCGTATTTCCTATGGTAGTATCGATGTTCGTGTGTGAATGGCCATATATCCATGCGTCAATGCGGCTGTCAGCAATGAAGTTGCCAAGTTCCGTTGCAAATGCTCCGTTCAAGACAGAACCCATGTGTCGTGCAGCCACAACTGCCAATGAAGGCAAATGGTGAGTAACTACAACGATATGCTTGGCGGTACTCTCTTTGACAGCCTGTTTCAAGAATCTGAGACATTTCTCGTGTTCAAGATTGAAGTCCTCAGGCATAAACCGACGGCCATCATACATAATCTGGCGAAAGTCATTCATCCCTCTCAATACGTAGAACATATCCATTTCTGGAATCTTTGACCATAGTGTAGTCAGGATGAAGTCTATGTCATCAATACGAACTACCTTATTATAATAGTAACCAACATTCTTACGGAACATCCATTGCCAACTATCGCCACGTTCGGTCACATCGCCATTGCCATAGAACTCATGATTGCCTGGCACCATCAGCACCTGACGGAAGTTCTTCGAGGCCCAATTCCAGAACTTCTTTTGTGGCGCGATGATGTCTCGCAGGTAGAATGTATCACCTGCGAGCACCAACACATCACCAGTTGCCTCAAACTCTTTCGCTTTGATATACCGCGAATTGTCATATAGCTCCATGTGGAGATCACTCATGTATTGTATTCTCATTGTCTTCTTTTTCTTAATTATTAGCATACCAAGTAGAAGATACGCACATCCGACTCGTTAATGTAGTTGTACCCGAAAGACAACAGTGCCTGGACTGTATCTCGAAAGCGGAAGAGGAGTCCATAGTCCCACATGAAGTCCTCATACATCTGCTCTATAGGTGTTACATCCTCATAGAGTTCATGCTGTTCCTCTGCAGCAGACTCTACTGATGAATCATTATCCAATTTGGCTTCAATGCGGTTCAATTGTTCCTTGATAGAATAGATTCCTGCATGGGCAATGCCTGAAAGCAGTTTCTTCTCCAGCTTGTCACAATAATGCACTATGTCACTAAACATAAACACACCGAATCCCATGTCGTAGTCATCGTCACTAATCAATTTTTGAAGCTCTTCACTCAAGATGTCCTTATTGCGACTTTTGTGCGTATCTGCTTCATTCAAGAAGTCCCGAAAATGGTAATACCGGCAATTAAAGACCTCAGTATTAAAAATCTCATATTCGTGGTCAGTCTTCTTCCATTGAGGCGAAGTGACAGTCATCAGATGCCATTGGTTTTGCTTTCTGATTTCTATATGCAATGATATATCTACTCCCATAATTGTTATTCCTTTTTTGTTTGTTCTACTTGCTTGTTTATTATTCTCTTAACTTGCTCGAATGAGACAGGAGCAAACCCGTTATTGTCCACTCCTACATCGTACTGCATCGGGAAGAGCATGTTCAGACGCGGTTTGTCCTTTCCTGTGTTGAATGGCCCACTATGAACGTGGCCAAACAACTGCCAGATGTCCTTATATGCTCCCCCATAACAGAGAAACGGATTGTGGTTCAGATATATCTTCTGTTTCCCCACCTCTATGAACATCTGCATCGCAACATGCTCAAATCGACTGACGAACCCCTGACGGATATTCTTCAAGTCGTGATTGCCGAGTATCAGATAGATCTTACCGTTCAGCCGATCCAATACCTTTGTCCATTCGGCAGCGCCGCCCAGGCAGAAATCACCCAAGTGGAATACCGTATCATCGGCTCCTATGATACTGTTCCAATTAGCTATCAAGGCCTCATTCATCTGCTCTACATCCTTGAAAGGACGATTGCAGAAGCCTATGATATTCGCATGGTTGAAATGTGTATCGGATGTAAAGAACGTATGTTCTGCATTAAACTTGAAATTCATCGTTATTCTCTTTTTTAATTTCTCCACACCCACAGAGGAGTGCGGAGAGTTGGTTGTTTACATTATTCTATGATATAAGC
>Ga0247611_10005790_pt1 | contig 16132 bp, 27 predicted proteins | sample 177DNAGHGhighgp2_FD_192422 | JGI IMG/M metagenome (GOLD analysis project Ga0247611, IMG submission 192422) | Sheep rumen microbial communities from Palmerston North, Manawatu-Wanganui, New Zealand - 1770 DNA GHGhigh gp2 | ecosystem: Host-associated > Mammals > Digestive system > Stomach > Rumen... | reverse complement strand
TCCATTGCGTTTCTTCAAAGCCACAATTACTGCAATAATCCGTGTGGTGGTTTTTTGGCTTCCACTCCCCTTGCGGTCTATCTGTAATATCACTTCCTGCAAAAGCTACATCCTTCCCAACAAGCACCCAACCATCAGTGGTCTTTATCAGCTTGTAACTTCCCTCTTCCATGTTGCCTTTGAACAGCACTCCGTTACTCATTACTTACTCCTTTCTGACCAAGAGCGGGCAGACAGTAATTAATTGCAATTCAGATCATCTTTTCCTTTCTTGATAATCATTGAGTTCCTGTCTGCCCTTTGCTCTATCTGAAACGGGAACGGGCAAGTAACGAAGAACACACTGAACGAAGAATAAAGAAAGAATTCTCCTTTCTTTAATTTTTAATAATGAAGTTGAAATGAATAATTATATAAGTTCTGCCCGCTCCCGATATCAGCTAATCAACCTTGTAATACTGTTTTTCGTCAGCTGCGAATGTCTGCGGTTCTACAGCTGGCATACTTTGTATGATCGCGTATATCTTCGCTTTCATGTCGTTAGCATCTTCAGCTTGTACCGTTGCAAGCCTGTTGAACAGCTCACATCTATCAATCAGACATTTCATCGGTATACTCCTTTACTACGTCCTCGATGCTCCTGCGATGCGTCATTTCGATGAAGTCAGCTTCAAGGTGTATCACGTTCCTTTCCAGCTTCTCGATACGCTTCAGCATCAGATAAATGTTTATCGAATTGCATACGCAAGCTATGCTTAAACAAAAAATTATTAATTTCATTTGACTCCTTTCCGATACATCTGCGGGCAGCCATCGCCACCCGCGTTTGTATCTTCTGACCGGGAATGAGGTGTGTGGAAAAAAACGAAGGATTTATCCTTTCTTAATATTTTGTTGGTTGCTCACTCCCGCATCATACTAAATAGCTCTGAATGTTATAGCCTGATATCCTTTCACGATCGGTGCCGTCATTGCGTCATATACTTGTGTTACGACATAGCCTTTGCTGTTGATCTTGTGCGTCACGGGTTTCTTTTCCTTCATGCACAGGAACTGGATAACATCACCGGGCTTCACATATTCCTTTTCGCTTCTGAATATCACGCTCAACGTATTACCGCATATTGCGTCCGCTTCACGCGGATTCGTCTTGATAGTCCTCACCGTCATTTACTTATCTCCTATCAGCTTCTTACGTTCCATTTCTGCTACCTTGTGCTTTCGTAGTTCGATTTCACCTTTGCATCGGCATTTGTAGCAGATGTACTTGATTCTTCCTCTTGCGAACATTCTGCGCTCGAGGTCGTATTCTTCACATTCTTCTCCGCAATAATCACACTTCATAGTATTCTTCTGGTGGCACGAGCCACACCTCGCCTTTTATCTCCTTACGTACCCAGTCCTCACAGCCTACAGGCTTATAGAACGGGCATTGAGCACCACATTGAATATATTCCGTTCTGACTACTGAACAGCCGTCACCTAATTCTCCGAAGCACTTTTCTCTGACTGTCGATAATTTGATCATTGTCTGTAGTCCTCCCCGCCTGTTTCTATGGCTGAACTCATTTCATAGAGTCTTGACCATACGGCTTGTTCACAATGATTCGCCAGCCCGTCAGCGTCGAAATTCGTGGTTATAATGATAGGAAGCAGATGCTCATAACGATAATTAACAACGTCGAATAATATCTGCTGTGTCCACGAATTTTTGCGTTCCTTGCCTATATCATCAAGCACCAGCATCGGCGTGTTCTTCATCATTGACAGGTGCTTCTTCTGTCCCGTCTTGTCGTACTCCTCACGGATACGCTCAAGGTGTTCCGAATAGGTGTTGAACAATACCGGGATTCCCCTGTCTATGAGTGTGTTGCTGATCGCAGCTGCAAGGTGTGTTTTTCCGCTACCTACGCCACCAAGTATCAGAAGCGAATTCTTTTTCTTGTTGAATATCTCCTCATCGTTTGCGTAGTTACGGCATACGTTAAAGGCGTTCTGATCTCTGCGCGGGTCGAAGTTGCCGAACGTTCTGTTACTGAACCGTTCACCGAGATTAGATGCTTCCTTGAGCCGTTGCGCTTCGTGTGCCAGCTTCTGGATCATTCCCGGTACGTGTACACCGTTTTCTTCGTGACCTTGATAGTAGTCCAGCATTGCTGTTGCTTCACTTATCAGCAAGTAACTCTGACGCCACGGAAGGGAGCCTTGTTCCTGTTCTTTTATCACCGCTTGAGCCTGTTCCAGTTGTTCCTGATACCCTGCTGCGTTTCTGATCGCTTCGTCTATCGTCAACGTCGTACACTCCTTTCCAAGAATTGAATATACTTTGCTCAAGGATCGCTATTTTCTTTTCCGTATCGTCACCAGCGAGCTTGTCCAGCTTTGTCAGAAGCATCTGTTTAGCTCTGTCTGATAAAGGTGACTTGATACGTTTACGCATATCCTCAAAATCCTTAAGAGCTGATACCAACTCGTCAGGCATATCTGTATATATATTCTCTTTCTTATTCTTATTCTTATTCTCCTTCTTATCTGCACTGTTAACGTTAACTTTACTGTTAACTTTACATTCGCCTGTTATCAGATTTTTCTGCTCTTGACGCTTCTTCTTCATGTAGTTTTTCATGTATTCACGCCTTTGCTCTAACTGATCCAGACTCTGATGCTTTTCCCAGTTCGGGATAGTTATCACACCTTCGATGATTTCTATCATTCCGTACTGTTCGAAAATACCCAGCGCAAGCCTTACGGTAGATAGCGGTCGTCTGAAGATGCTCGCCAGCATTTCGTCAGTATATGCGATGCGATCGCTCATCATAATGACTCCGTGATTGTTTTGTTTCCCGGCGAGCACCAACAGCTTGAACCAAATAACGATTATTGCGTCAGCATCGGGCATTGTTTCGATAAGTAACAGCTTTTCATCATCGAAAATGTCTGTAGTTATCTTTATCCACTTAACGTCTGACATTAGCTATTCCACTCCCTCGATATCTGCGACTCGATTATGCGAAGATGTAACTTCGTTGTATTGATATGTTCCTGATTAGCTTTGTACATCGCCTCTGCAACATCACGCTTGAATCTTGCTTCGGCTACACTCGGCACACCATAGATGGTTTTGTCTATGATCCCGACAGCCATTCCTTCATCACGCAGTTTCAACACTTCCTGCCTTAATAGGACTTTGTAGTCTTTTTCAGCCTGTGCCAGTGCTTCACCATTGCGACGCAGCCGTTTTACGCTCATATCGAGTTCCGTAGAATACTTCTGCAGGTCGTTTATCAAGTCCTGCATATTTCACACTCCTTTCATAACGCCTAAATTTTCGTTTTAACGCGTTTTTAAGTTTAAGTTGAGCAATTAATCATAATAAATAGTTTCTGCCGAATACGGCGAGAAAATCAACGTTCTGATACGTGTCTGTGAACTTTGTCTGTGCCATACGTTTCAATTTCAAGTCTAACTCCCTATTGCCGTTATGCACTCCGAATTTGCCTCTGTGATGGTCATAACACAACCCTACCACCAGACCGAATTTTGTTGACCATTTTCTGTTTGATGCTCCGAATACATGATGTATTTCAGTTCCGTACCTACCACAAATTATACATCTGTCCGTATCGTCCTGCAGTATGCTTTTAGAATATGTCATCGAAGTCCTCATAACTTGCGTAGCCCTGTGTCGTTTCCTTTGGCTCACGCTTTTCTGCGCTTCCGAGAAACTCAACACGGTCACCTATAACGTCCTGCGTGTAAACGGTCTGCCCGTCCTTCTGATACGATCCTGTCTGAATACGTCCCTGCACAGCTACCTGTCTGCCTTTGGCGAGGTACTGCGAACAATTTTCCGCCTGTTTGCCGAATACGGTGATTCTGATGAAATCAGCACCTTCCTTCATGCGGTCAACCGCAAGTGTGAAATTACAGATCGTTGTGCTGCTTCTATCGACCCTTTCAGGATCGCGTGTGAGTCTGCCTGTCAGTATTACGTAATTCATATTCCTTCTCCTATTCTGTTCTTATTAGTTGACCATATTACCTTTGCAGGGCTGTAACCTACCTTCTGCGCTATATCCAGTTCTATGACCTTGCCATCTTCCGTCTTGATATGCGATACGAACATCCCCGAAAGTTCACGCGGATTATGCAGCTTGAACTTGTAGTCGCCTACCTTGTCAGTCGCTACGTTCAGATAGATCCTCGGTGAGTTGTACAGCTCGATGCCTATGCCCCATCTGAAGCCCGCTCGTTTGAACGCATCTGATGCTTCGCCTTTTTCTTTCTCGGTCTGCGATTCAGTACCGCAGTCCTCTTTCCATACCCAGCGTTCGTTCCTGTCGTCCCATACTCCGATCGAGCAGAAAAGATTACCCTTGTGCTCGTTGTACTTGCATTGCCAGTTCATAGCTCCGAACTCCTCATCGAGCATTGCCCGGTCTACTCTTGCGTTCTTGTAAAGTAACGCCGTCGCGTATCCGTCACCGACCTGTCCGATACGCACTTCTATCTCACTTGCCATTAATGGTCTCATTTCGCACTCCTTTCGCTGATGTAGTTGTGAAGAATCATGCAAGCCTGTTCGGCTTCTTCATCGGTCATTGTGATACCTCTGGACATCTTCGTGTGATCGTTGTTCCACTCGCGGATATCTACCTTCGGCTCTCTGCCGTTCCATGATACAAGGTTGACCTCGCGTGTCCACGGCTGACCGTCTGCGCCTTTCTTTTCTGCGATGATCCCCAGCGCTTTTACTATCTCAAATCTGAATGTGTCATATGCCATAATTGTAAATCTCCTTTCGACTATATAGTAGTTCTGATGGTGTCCGTGTTATCGGACTCGGTAACATATTCGATGTAATCCAACTGTGCGTTCAGTCTGACTTTTTCCTTATATTTCGACCCTCGGAGCGATTCATCAGCTTCCTGTATTTTTCTGCGTACTCGTCCGAGTGATTCCTGCGAAGGAAGTTCCCGGTTCCTCATGACCTCGCAGACAGGTGACCACGGGTTCACGTTGAACACGTTGCACCACACGTCCAGCGTCAGGATCCTGTCGTCGTCCCTTGCTTTAGTATCGCGCTTCAGCGCTTCGCGCACCATATCTTCCAAAGTGTCTAATCTTGCCATATCTCGCGTTCCCTTTCTGATTCAAGCCATTCGTGATACCTTACCGCTTCCTGCTCACCCGCCCAGCGTTCTACATCATCGGAGAAGTCGAGGAATTCTTTGAGCGAGCCTTTAGTAACGAAGTTAGCGAAGTCTGCTACGTCTGTTTCGTCGATGCAGTTGTGCTTGATCGGGCAAGCATCGCACCCGCCGTTGTCTTTGATGTAGCCACACGCATCATAGATAGTTCCGAGAGCGTCTATGAAGTCGCTGACTGTTGCCGAATTTGTCTTTGCCATAAATTGCGTTCTCCTTTCTAATACGGGATAGCTGCCATCGCTATCACCATCGCAAGACCTATTCCTGCGAATCCTGCTGATACAAGTAGCCATGCGACTGCGTTTCTGATTTTGTCAAACATACCTGCACTCCTTTCTGATCGCTGATAAGTTCAGCGAGTAACGCCATAAGTTTTTCTTCCATAGCTTTTAAATTAAAGTTGAGCCATCGAGCGCAATAATAGAATCCTTCTTTGTCAGTTTCAACGCCTTACGAAGTGCCATAAGTGTTTTAAACTTGACAGGGTTGCGCTTGCCTGTTTCCCAATAAGATACCGCTGTTGCCGAAACTCCGACAGCATTTGCAACTTCTTCAAGGGTCATGCCCCTGACTTCTCTCCATTCTCTTAATGTTCGTTCCAAATAATCATTCTCCTTTCGTTTTATTTGCTCCTGCGGACTTGTGACCGCCATCGGTAGCATTACCGGGGATTGCTCCCCGTCACTCTGCTTTACAGACATATAACAACTTTGATTTTTTCTCCGAGTTCTTTGGCAATGCGTTCGACTTCTTCTTTATCGTCTGCGTATGCCATTGTCCACTGTGGTCTTTTCTCGTCATATATGCGGAACGCGTCCATGTGCGCGATATATTCTGCCTTTAACATGATCAGCTCCTCTCTACTTCCATTCAGACACTTCTCTGCTCTGGATGCGGAAATTGTACTGCCATGTTTTGATATTATCTCTGTGGTCATCTGCCTGTTTCTTGGCATCGTACACAGCGCACTCCTTAATGGCTCTTTCCAGAAACGCTTCTGCGTCTTCTTTGGCTTTGAAATGATTATTAACTGGCGTACCTTTCAGAAAAGGTCTAACCGCTTCTTTGTGATAATCTGCACCGCTGTAGTTGTGGTGTTCATCCCTGTCGCATACTACTCTGTACTCTGTCATGATTAACTCCTTTCCCCGTATAGCCGGTAGGTCAGCTTTGTGATATAGCGTATAGCCTTATTAAGTTCGTCTATATTAGTTCTCTTCTCTGTATGTGTAGGTGTATCTAACATCCGCATCGAGCCTTTCCATCAGCAGGATAGCCTGTCTCTTGTTAGTGAAGCTGTATTCTGTTACATATCCGTATGCGATATGTGTTTTAGTTACGATGTATCTTGTCATGTCCTTAACTCCTTTCGTGTGCTCCTCTTTACAATTATTATTATAAACTTTTGTTTAGAAAAATCAATAGGTTTTTTAAAATAAAGTTAAAAATTTTTAAGATTTATTGATGCTTAAAGTTTATTCGATTAATATGCGATTATGGAGGTACACACACTATGCCAAGAACATCAAAAGAAATATTCTCGGAAAATTTGAGAAACAAGCTATTCGCTAAAAACAAGAATCAAGCACAGTTGGCAAAATTCGTCGGCGTTTCACAGACTTCTGTATCGCACTGGGTAAACGGTGAAATAATGCCACGTCCGAAGATGGTAGACAAAATTTGCGTTTTCCTTAATTGTTCGCCCGATGAATTAATGACCGATCAAAGCAAACCAGTCGAATATGCACCCGAAGATGTTATTGCAGAGCAGCTTCACGAAAGACCGATACTCATGAGATTAATGATGTTTGCAATGAAGCTGTCAGATGAAGAAATTGATAAGCTCATCAAGGAGATAAAATGAAAGTATTCCTATATCTGCGTGTCAGCTCTGAAGAGCAAGCTAAACACGGCTACTCGTTAGACGCGCAGGAAGAAGCGTTAAAGACATTTTGTGAAAAGCATAATCATGTCATTTTAGGTATATACCGGGACGAGGGTATCAGCGGAAGAAAGCCGTACACGAAACGCCCTGCCATGATACAGCTACTCGCAGACCTTCCGATCGTGAAACCTGACATTATCCTTTTTACCAAATTGGACAGATGGTTTCGCAACATCAAAGAATATTACAAGGTGCAGGATATCCTCGATAAAAACAAGGTCGACTGGAAAGCGATAAACGAGGAATACGATACTTCCACCGCATCGGGCAGATTGTACGTCAACATCAAATTGAGCATAGCGCAGGATGAAGCTGACAGGACTTCGGAACGTATCAAGGACGTACAGGATCAATTAATAATGCAGGGCAAGGTGTTAGGCGGGACTGTGCCGTTCGGCTATGCGATCAAAAACAAAAGAGTCGTGTTCGGTGAGAATATAGGTATCGTGAAAGAAGCCATTGACCACTACATGACATTCCAATCAGCACACGCTACGGCTAAAATGCTGAACGAAAAATACGGGTATGACTTCAATCAGACTCGCCTTATACGATTGTTCAGAAGCACTCTTCTAAAAGGCGAATACAGGCAGAACCATAATTACTGTGAGCCGTTGTTATCATCTGCCGAATGGGACGAACTACAGGAAGTTATCAACAGGAACATCAAACACTCGCCACGCCAAAGAATTTACCTTTTCACTGGTATGATCAAATGTCCTTATTGCGGACGTAAGCTCGGTGGTCTGTATGACGGAACAAGACAATACTACAGATGTAACAGACATTATTTCGGAAGCTGTCCGATGCCTAAACACGTAAACGAGAAAAAAGTCGAAAAATGGCTGCTTGATAACATCGAGGATGATTTTCGAGTAAACGTTACTGAGAAACCAAAAGAAAAAAGAGAAAGCCCTGCCAAATACCGGGAACGGCTCAAGCGTTTGAATAATATGTACCTGATGGGAAATATTTCTGAATCGGAATACAAATACACGTCAGCAGAATTACAACTCAAAATAGCTGAATTATCGAAGGATCCTGTAAAAAAAGAAATACGATTCGATGCTAATTGGAAGTCATTGTATGAGGAACTTGATGCCGAACACAGGCGAGCTTTCTGGCGGGGACTCATAAAAGGCGTGGTAGTTGATAAAAACGCGCTGCCTATTGAGATACTATACTGAAAACTATGTTAACCGTTTATGACAGTCATGTTATAAACGATTAGTATAGCCTATGACGTGATTTTTTAAACACATCGAACAATTAATCATTGAGCAATAAAAATCGCTTAAAACGCGAAATTTTGACACGCAAAAAGACCCGAGGCGATTTGCCCCGGGCCTTCTTGTAATGTAAGAGGAGGTGATCCTATTGCAGACCGTCTCCGACCTGCCCTACTTCGTTTTTTCTAAATTCTCGATTCTGACGCCATGCTCGGCAACTGTCTCTTTCAGTTTGTCGATTTCCTCTCCGTGTTTGGTGATGCGGGAGTCCAGCTTGTCAACGGACGCCTTGAAATTGTCAATACTCGTTTTCAACTCGGTTATGTTTGTGTTGAGGTCGAGAAACGGCTTGAGGACAACGAACAGCGCCCCTATAAATCCGATTGCTGCAATGATCAAATTATCCGTCATTCCCCTCACCTCACTTTAATCTGACAATAGCAAGGACTTTACGAGAGCCGTTATATGTTCTCGCTTTCTGTCCCTTGCGGGCCGTTTCGTTATCCCATATGTACGGGTTGTTTCCGTCCCACTTTCCCGTTAGGATGAAAATGTGTCCGCCACTACCCTTTTCTCCGCTCTTGTTATCGTCACAGAGTACGATGTCGCCTCGTTTCAGTTTGCCCTTGAGCGAGGACAGGGATTTATTGCCCATATAGGTAACAGTCATCTTCGAATTAGTTCCGTAGACCTTGCCCGTACCGTAGCCCTTGCCGTTCTGCCATATGTACTCACCGCTCTTGAGGATTCCGAGACGCTGGAGCACGCAAGCAACGTATGTGACGCAAGTTCCCTTTTTCTTAGACTTTGCGACTGTCGGATTGCTTTCCCAATCATACGCAGCGTTTTTCATCCAAACAGACTGCGTTTTGCAAGCGTCCATTTCCTTGTCGATCAGGCTGGGTGTGTTCTGCTTGTTAATCCATCTTTGCAGAGCCTTAACGGAGTTAGGCCCGAAAAGCCCGTCCGCCTTTACACCGACCATTTTCTGTACGGCTTTACTTGTAGCCTTGCCCCACAGACCATCAGCAGAAACGCCACATTTGCGCTGTAACGCCTTGACTGTGCCCTGTCCGAGTATTCCATCCACTTCGACTTTCAGAGCCTTTTGGAGCATTGCTATTGAGTTGTAACCGAAAAGCCCATCGACCTCAAGAGTGCCGATTTTGTACGACGCTTTGAAATGCGGACGGAAGATACCGCAAACATACTTTGTGTTCCTCAGCTTGTTCGCTACGATGCCCCCGGACGTGTTGCCCTCGATCGTGTAGATTGCGTCACAGTCCTTGCGTTCTCTGACGAAACCGATGTGATTCGGTACGCTATTCGGTTCCCAATCGAAAAAGATGATATCCGATGGTAATGCAAGAAACGGCGGGACGGATGCGAGATTCTTTTCGCACCACTTCATTGTGGTTGGACAATATGTCTGCTTTGTGCCCGAACAAAAAAGCGGGCTGTTACCCGCCTCTGCAAATATCGTTGTCACAAACGCATCACACCACGCAGCTCCCGCTGGCAGTCCGCAGAACTTTCTGAACTTCGAACCGCCTTTGCCGAGATACTTCTTCGCAATATTCAGTTGTTCGATATTACTCTTCCCCATCGACAAACTCCTCTCCGTCTCCGTAGTCGAACACCTCATAGTCCTCGACCTCGCTGTCGTCAGGTTCTTCTTTGCTCATGTGGATATGCTTTTCGTAATCCACTTCCGGGAGTCCCGTAAGGATTGACGTCAGTACGGAATACACCGCACTTGAAAAGGCCGACAGGAGAACAAGTTTCCAATCGACCTCTGTTATCAGTTGCCCCGCTGTCCATACCGCAAGGATGACTTGCAGAAACGTCCTTAGCGCACGGATCCCCGTCGCCTCCCAAAACTTTTTATCCATTGTTTTTCCTTTCTTACGCTGTTCTGTGCCATCTATTAACTACAATGTACGGCTGCATATTTGCGTTAGTTGCATTCCCGCTTGTACCAGCATAGTTTGTATTATGAGCTGGTAAGTCGTGAGTGTGAGTCGAGGTGGCAATTCGAGCTCCGCCGTTTGCATATTTGCCCGACTCGGTAACGAGCGCATACATTGTAGACGTTCCCGAGTTGTTCCTTTCGCTGAGGTTGTGCTTATGACTGCCTCCCGTAATGGCGTCACTGACAGCCGATACGCTATGTCTATGGTACGGAATTACAGCGTCCTTATTACCGCCTTTTGCTCCGATGGCATACCCTGTACCAGCAGATACGTGTACTCGTCCGCTTTCTTCAAGCACCCAAGTTCCTCCCCACGATACGTTAGGATCAAAAGCGCTGTCGCTCGTTTCGTAGTAGCTCCCGACAGGATAAAACAAATCGATATAATCTGCTCCGCCTCCGTTTGACGGCGAACTGCCTCCACTAACTCCTAAAGCCTCCGAGAGCGTAGTAGACAGATTGCCCAGCTCCATCGACGTAAAACGCTCATGCAAAACATCATATTGTGTTTTAACGATTTTATATCTCCCCGTTTCATCGTAATTCGGAAATATTACCCTGACCGTATCGCACAGCTTACATTCTTGAAGTTTTGCGTATTTTGCATATTCTTCCGTATCTGTTAACCTTATAAAATCTATCGATATGGTCTGTGCCGGGAGATATGGCTGACTGCTGGCTAAGTAAGTTCGGGCAAAGCTTTCAAGCTGCGCGACTGTCGGTTTATTTTCGAATTTGTCCGTAAAGTCAACCGGGATGCACTCTGTTCGACCCGAATAACTACCAATACCCGACTCAATCATTGAACCTTTTACAACGAGCAATTTCCCTGTTGCATCTTCACCCGCCCAATAAGGGACTACGGCGTTGTGTGACTCAGAGTAGTCCGTATCGTCGTTGTAGTCGAGCATATTCACGCCGTAGCGTATTGTGAATGTTCTGTCCTCGCCTCTCTGAGCCCACAGTTTGACGTTGAATTTGTCCCACTCGTACTCGCCCCCGTATGTGTCAAGAATCGACCCCTCTACCCCACCGAGGAACTGACGGACGGAGCGAGGAACCCCATCCGCAGAACTCATGTAGGCGTTGCCCGTCTTGTCCGTCCAATAGGTAAACGGATTTGATGGTGTCGCATTTCTGAGCATAGAAAAAGCACCGGAGAGACTGTTTATGTTCGTGCCCGATGCTGTCATTTTGCTCTGTCTGTAACTGATGTGTGTTGCGTGGAACGATACGAGTCCGTTTATCGGTCGTGAGTATGAGACTATGTCAAACGGCTGAACGTCATTCGTTTCGTCGTGCTCAACGGCGATGATACGCCCGATTTGCACATCATTGAAGTGTGCCCCGTCGATTGGCATTTCGAAGTCACACTCGTAAATGCCGTTTCTCTCTTCTGTGACTATGCAAGATGTAACGTCCCGTAACCGCCCGAGTCCGTTCGATGCAAATGTGGTTTCGTCTTTTTCGTAAAGAATAGGTATCATAGTTTCCACCAATTCGGAACGACTTGAAGTTCCGTTATCGTGCTGTCTGTTGTTACGTCATTCGCTCCCGCTGAGAGTTTCGGCAAATCTGAGCCAAGATCAAGATATTTGTTCAGACTGATTATCTCGTCGTTCTCTATCTTGTACGCCTCGCCCAGCTCACAATCAATGTATGTCGGTCTGCCAAATGCTTGTGCGGTCGATTTGGATTCGATGTTGTTCCACTCGACATATCCCTCACCCCCAAATCGGAATGTATCTGTTGACGATTTGCTGATGCTGAACGTTATCGTAGAGTCTCCGTCGTACACGATGGAGCCCGTCCACGATGCGGAGCTGCCTGAGCCCGTAGGCGTGACCGTCAACGTGTTTGTGATAGTCTCAGCTGTTCCAGCCGTGAATGAAACATTATCGAAAGCGAACCCAGTCACGTTCTCGTCTATAGCATTTGGATTGCTGTTCGAATATGTGTATGTGTCCAGCGACATCAACCTGCTGACACCGAACGTGATTTTGTGAACACGATCAGAACGACTCGCTACGTTGATAGTGTCGCCCGTTTGTAATAGTTCGGAGTTCCATTTCACCGAATACTGCCCGGATGCGTTCGGGAGCGCTGTTGTCAGGTATTTTTTGCCTTGATTTACTAACGTGACCCATCCGACAGGAACGTGCGTGATTTCGATGTCGTACCCGTTAAAACTGATAGTTCCGTACCCGTCTGTAATCAGCAACGGTCCCGCATCGTACGGAGTCGGATTCGTCAGCGTGTCCCCGCTCGATACTGTTACGGGTGTTTCGCCGTTTGCCAGCCATCTCTGCGGTTTGCAGTTGAACTTCAGCTTAAACTCGCCCGCACTATTGTACGTTGTCGGTTCAGCTTCAAGCCCGTCCGCATAAAGTGCCATTCTGTACTCATCAGGGTGATACGTGTCTGTAAGTCGCTGATACCCAATCTGCGAGACGATAGCGTTGCGGAAATTTGACAGAGCCGTTGCAAATTCCGACTCATCCATTCCGAACGTGCCCGCTGAATAAGTGACTTCGAGATTTTCCCAATGCCCCTGATCAATAGCGACCGACCCGTTACGACCGGGAACAGAAACCATTTCAACGGCTCGTTTCGGAGCGTTGAAAACGGCCTCGCCCGTGATGTATATGCCGTAATCGGCGGAGTTGACCCCGCCGAACGACAAACTGTTAAATATTGCTCCTGTTACTGCCATGCAAGCCTCCTCTGATTCGTTTCACGTATAAGCGCACGCTTAACCTCTTCCGCAATATCTCTCGGATCTGCGTTGGCACCGTTTATGTTTATGACGATATTCTGACCGCCCTGCATCTTGTCCAGCTTATCCCAGAACTTATCGAGCGGAACTACCGCCTCAGGCCCGGCTTCACCGACACCGATAACGGACGGAGCATCAAAAATACCACCCGTTTTATACCACGATACGCCGATATGCGGAGTTGATGGCGGATTCAATGAGAACTTACCTGATATTTTAAAGTGTGGTAATTTCAGCCCGCTCATAATCTTGCCGATGTGGAACGGGAAGTAGCTCTTGATCCTGTCAATCGCTGCCTTGACTGTATCTTTTGCAGTTTGTATCGGTCTTGTTATTGCCGTTTTGATGTTGTTCCAAATCGTCGATACTGTGGACTTTAGCGTATTGAACGCATTTGTCACGGTAGTTTTCAGATTGTTAACAGCTGTTGTGACTTGCGTTTTTATGTTGTTCCAAGTCGTGACAATCGCTGTCTTTATCTGTATCGCTTTTGCTTTTATTACATCCCAATTCTTATAAAGCAGGACACCGATAGCGATAACGGCTGCTATGGCCGCGATAGCGATTCCGAACGGACTTGCAAGTGCTCCAACAGTGACCCCGAGCGTGTTTGCGAGGTTCATTATCGAACTGACTGCAAACGCCAGCTTTCCGAGGATCATAAGCACCGGGGCGATAGCAGCCACGACTCCAGCAATTACTCCGATAACTGTCAGCACCTCAGGTGAAAGCTTGGAGAGCCACGATGCAAGCTGCCCGACCCATCCGACCACCTTTTCGAGCGCAGGAGCAAGATAAGAAGCAAGTTGCGCTCCTACTGTCTGCAATGCGACTGTCCCGATTGCCTTCATAGTGTCGAGTGCGTCATTGAACTGATTAGCTCCGTCGAGCGTCTCTTGATCTACGAAATCAAGGTCGTACTTTGCAAGAGTGTCCGTCAGATTCTTGTACGTTTCGCCCTGGTCCTCGATAAGTGGATTGAGGTTCGCTGCAGCCTTACCCATCAGCTTCTGAGCGATTGCGTCTCGCTCCGTCTCGTTTGTCATTTGACCGAGCTTGTTGATCGTCTCCTGCCATACCTCGTCACTATCTCGGAGCGACCCGTCCGCATTGGTCACAGAAACGCCCAACTTTTTGAACGCCTCAGCCTGTGACTTCGACCCATTCTGCGCTGAGTACATAGATTTCTCAAGTTTGACGTGAGATTTTGCTATATCCTCGACAGATACATCCACAAGGTCAGCAGCGACAGCGTACTTCTGCAGGTCGGTCGTGTTGATGCTGTAGACCTTGCTCAAGGTGTTCAGATCATCAGCGTTCTGTCCTGCTTTGTACGAAATAGCAGCCAGCGATGCAACGACCGCAGCAGCAGCCATCGAAATGCCCTGCATCTGACGACCAGCGTTCTCAAGTGATGAGCCCCACTGTTTAAACTGTTCTGATGCGGCCTTCAGGTTGACGTTCCCGATTTGTCGGAGCTGTCCTTTAAATGACTTCAGCTTGCTTTCCGTTTCAATTATTTCGCGCTCAAGTTTTCTGTATTCTTCTGCAGTAACTTCTACCTTGCCCGAGTCAATTTTTTCTTTCGCCTGCTTTAGTGCGTCCAGCTTCTTCGTGGTGTCCTCGATCTTCTTTGTTAAAAGGTCCTGCTTCTGACGCCACAACTCGACTGATGTCGGATTGAACTTCAGCCCTTTATTAATTTTTGAGAGTTCTTTATCAACAGCGGCGGTGGATTTACTTATATCTCGGAGAGCCTTTCCAAGTTTGGTGGTATCTCCGTTGAACTCAATAGTAATTCCGCGTATATCTCCTGCCATATTTTCTCCCTAACCAAAAAATGCGTTGATATCGTTCTGTGTTCCCTTGCGTTTGCTACCTCGCTTTTCAGCACGCTTTTGTGCCTTATCCGCTTCCTTTTGACGCTCGTTGTAGCTGATACAGAAATCAACCACCTGACCAATCTGCATACGGCGGATATCAGAAAGCGTTAGTCCTCGCTCGAGTCCTGCGAGGATGATGTCGTCGAGTGTGGCTGAAGATTTTTCAGATTTACTTTTATGCTCTTCAGCCTCTTCAAGTTTTTTGAGCTGACGAATCCTTTCAATGCAAGACTGTAAACGGCAGGGACGACAGTATCGAGCGGGAACTCATCGAACTGTTTTACCCACTGCTTCGGGGGCTCGATATCCTCATCGGCTGCCTTCGCCATAGCCCAAGTGACGTCGATTATAAGCTTGACCATTTCGGTCTGAAATACCGGGAGCAGAATATCCATCGCTCTACCCTGAAGCGCTTCTGCAAGGTCTGCGATGGAGATTTCAGTTTTGCCCGTTTCAGCTATGACAGTAGATGCTGTCTCGATGAACGTTGCGCATAACGGCAGGATCACCGGGAGAATATCTTCGCCGAACTGGTCTTTGTATTCCATAGTCCAAGCCACATTGTTTGACAGCTTGACTTCCTTTTTTCCTATCTTGATAACTTTTTCCATTAGATCAACCTCCTAAAGAAAAAAGGGCGGGAACATTACGCCCCGCCCCGTTTTGTTATGGTGCAATAGCCGGGGCTGTCGGTGCTGTGAACAGCGTACCGTAGCCCGTGTCTGCAGGCTTGAATACAGCCATTGTCACGCCAGTAGCGTTGTCGCCCGTGCAAGTGATAGCAAGAGTCTCTGTTGCTGGCTCCTTGCTTTCCTCGATGGTGTTGTACTCTCTTGTGATCGCACCGAGAGCGCAGTTGTAGAGTGCCACTCTGCGGGATTCGCTGTCGCCTTCGACCTGGAAAAAGATCGCGACATTAGGCTTTGTAGCGTTCTTTACGTTTGCAAGCCCGCCACTTGTCAGCTCCTTATATCCAAGAAACTGAGTTTTGAAAGCATCATCGAACATTGCGACTTCGAGGTCACCTTCGATGGAACCGCCCGAATATCCGCTCCAGTACACGATGTTGTCAGCATAGAAGTTGTTCTGCTCTGAACTTTCCTCAGGACTGAATGAA
>Ga0247611_10005788_pt1 | contig 16134 bp, 10 predicted proteins | sample 177DNAGHGhighgp2_FD_192422 | JGI IMG/M metagenome (GOLD analysis project Ga0247611, IMG submission 192422) | Sheep rumen microbial communities from Palmerston North, Manawatu-Wanganui, New Zealand - 1770 DNA GHGhigh gp2 | ecosystem: Host-associated > Mammals > Digestive system > Stomach > Rumen... | reverse complement strand
AGGGCAAACTTGACCCTGTCATCGGCCGTGACGAGGAGATCCGGCGTGTGTTGCAGATCCTGTCGCGCCGTACCAAGAACAACCCGATTCTGATCGGCGAGGCCGGTGTCGGCAAGACCGCCATCGCGGAGGGCTTGGCCCAGCGTTTGGTCAGCGGCGACATCCCGGAGAACCTGAAATCCAAGAAGTTGTACTCCCTGGATATGGGTGCTCTGATTGCCGGTGCCAAATACAAAGGCGAATTCGAGGAACGTCTGAAGAGTGTCGTCAACGAGGTCATCGAGTCCGACGGCGAAATCATCCTTTTCATCGATGAAATCCACACCCTCGTGGGCGCGGGCGCGTCCGGCGAAGGCGCGATGGACGCCGCCAACATTCTGAAACCCGCCCTGGCGCGTGGCGAACTGCGCTCCATCGGCGCGACGACGCTGGACGAGTATCAGAAGTATTTCGAGAAAGACAAAGCCTTGGAACGTCGTTTCCAGCCTGTGAAAATAGAGGAACCCGACAAATACAGCGCGATTTCCATTCTCCGTGGCTTGAAGGAACGTTATGAGAACCACCATAAGGTGAAGATCATGGACGAAGCCATCATCGCGGCTGTGGAACTTTCGCAACGCTACATCGGCGACCGTTTCCTGCCCGACAAGGCCATCGACCTGATTGACGAGGCCGCGGCCAAGTTGAAACTCGAAATCAACTCCGTGCCCGAGGAATTGGACGACGTGCAGCACCGGATTTCGCAGCTTGAAATTGAGCGCGAGGCGTTGAAAATCGAAAAAGACGAGGCGAAGGTGGCGCAACTGAGCAAAACGATCGCCGAATTGCAGGAACAACGCAATACCTTGTCGACCAAATGGCGCAGCGAGAAGGAAATCATGGACCAGATCCAGCACTGCAAGGACGAAATCGAGGCTTACAAACTCGAAGCCGCCGAGCAGGAACGTCAGGGCAACTACGGTCGTGTGGCTGAACTGCGCTACGGCCTGATCAAGAACGACGAGGACCAGATTGTGAAGTTGCAGGAGGAGTTAGAGAAGCTGCAGGACGGCCATGCGATGATTGACGAGAAGGTCACCGCCGACGACATCGCCGAGGTGGTGGCGCGCTGGACCGGCATACCCGTCACCAAGATGATGCAGAGCGAAAAATCGAAACTGCTGCATCTGGAAGAGGAATTGCACAAACGTGTCATCGGTCAGGACGAGGCCATCACGGCCGTCTCCGACGCCATCCGCAGAAGCCGTGCGGGCTTGCAGGATCCCCGCCGTCCGTTGGGCTCTTTCATCTTCATGGGCACCACCGGCGTGGGCAAGACCGAGTTGGCCAAGGCGTTGGCCGAGTACCTCTTCAACACCGAGGAGGCCATGACGCGGTTCGACATGAGCGAGTTCCAGGAATCCTACTCGGTCTCCCGGCTCATCGGTTCGCCTCCCGGCTACGTCGGTTACGACGAGGGCGGCCAGCTCACCGAGAAGGTGCGCCGGAAACCCTATTCCGTGATCCTTTTCGACGAGATCGAGAAGGCGCATCCTGATGTCTTCAACGTGCTGCTGCAAGTGTTGGACGACGGACGGCTCACCGACAACAAGGGTAGGGTGGCCGACTTCAAGAACACCATCATCATCATGACGTCCAACCTCGGTTCCAACATCATCCAAGAGAATTATTCTAACCCGAACGGACAGTCCGAGGAGGAAATCTTCCAGAAGACAAAAGCGGAACTTAACGAGCTGTTGAAGAAGACGTTGAAACCTGAATTCTTGAACCGTATCGATGAAATCGTGATGTTCCAGCCGCTGTCGAAGCGCGAGATTAAGGATATTATCAACCTGCAGCTCAATAATTTGCGCAAGTTGTTGGAGCAGAAGAATCTGAACATCGAATTCAGCGATTATGCGATGAAGCTGTTGGCCGATTTGGGCTACGACCCGATGTTCGGCGCCCGTCCGTTGAAGCGTGTCATCCAAAAGCAGATCTTGAACGAGCTGTCGAAGCTGATACTCTCCGACGACCTCGGTCCCGGCGACACCATCATGGTGGATTCCGTGGAGGACGGCAAGTTCGTGTTCTACAAGAAGTAATTTTGGGGCCGGGTTCGGCCCCTTTTACTTTTTCTCGGACAACAATGAAAAAAAATGTATTTTTGCCTCTTCTTAAATTGCGTGAAATATGGCAAAGCAAATTCCTGCTTCCGAACTGCCGCTTCAGGCCGACGGAGCGATATATCATCTGAACCTCCATCCCGAGGAACTGGCTGACAATGTAGTGTTGGTGGGTGATCCCGGGCGCGTGGCAATGATTTCCGGGATGTTCGACAACGTGGAGATCCGCAAACAGAACCGCGAACTCATCACCCATACGGGAACCTATAAGGGCAAGCGTATCTCCGTGATTTCCACGGGGATGGGAACCGACAACATCGATATCGTGCTCAACGAGTTGGATGCTGTGGCCAACATTGACCTCTCCACCCGTACCGTCAAAGAGGAACACCGCACGCTCAACCTCGTGCGCATAGGAACCTCCGGCGCTCTGCGCCCTGACATCGAATGCGGCTCCTTCGTGGCTTCCGCCTTCGGGTTCGGCATCGACGGCGTGCTGCGTTTCTACGACACCGGCGGTCTCATCGACGAGGGCCTTGTGGAGGCGTTCGTCAAGCAAACCGGCTGGGCTCGCACGCTGCCGTATCCGTACTGCACGCCTGCGTCCCGCGAATTGCTCGACCGTGTCGCTCACGACATGGTGCACGGCGTCACCGTGAGCGCCCCTGGCTTTTTCGGTCCCCAAGGCAGGGAGGTCCGTGCCAAACTTAAGTTCCCCGAACTTAATCAACACATTGAAACATTTGATTATCAAGGGAATGTCATCACTAACATGGAGATGGAGTGTTCGGCAATCTATGGACTCGGAAACTTGCTGGGGCATAACCCGCTTACCGTCTGCCTGATCATCGCCAACCGCGTGACAGGCAAGTTCTTGGACAGCTACCATGACCGCATGGAGGTCCTTTGTCGTACCGTTTTGGATCGTATCTGACTATGAGAAAGTTCAGCCTTTTGATATTGGCCGTGTGTATGGCCTGCATTGCCTTCGCAGCCCCGAAGGAGTTCAAAGTGTTGTATCTTATTCCCTTCGACTCAGAAAGTTACGAAAGCCCTTATGTCAAAGAATGTGAGGATATGGACAGGGTGATGTCGTATCGCTTGATGGGTTTCTGGAACGGAGCCCAGATGGCGCTTGAAGAGTTCAGCGAAGATGGTAATATCCGTTTGGATGTGATTGTCCGTGACATATCTAACGATGAAAGGAAACTTCGCAACATATTGGAAGATAGCGAATTGATGTCCAGTGTGGATCTCATTGTCGGCCCTTTTTTCGGGAAACCGTTTGAAATAGCGGCGGAATATGCGAAAAGATACCAAATCCCCATTGTGAACCCGTTTACAAACAGACAGGATTTCTTGACGGACAATGAATATGTGTATAAGCTGACGCCTTCGCTTTCGGCGCGTCCTGCCATGATTTCGTTCATGGCGCAGCAAGAGGATGCGTTTCCCATCATTCTCTATGGCGATTCAGCCTCGTCCGACAAGGAAATGAACGCTTTTGTGCGTTATTTCCAAGAAAACGGTATTGCTTACGAGATTACTTCCAGTGCGTCCACGGTGACGTCGATGCTGACCAGTGACAAACGGCACTTTGTCGTCACTTTTTACGACAATCCCGCCAGAAATCTCATCATTTCGCGAAATCTGATTTATGGGAAAAAGACGGATAATCTGACGTTTGTGGTGCCGGAATCGTGGCTCGACTCGAAAACGTACGATATCGAGTATTATTCCAAACTCAACCTGCACTTTTTCTCCAATTATTATGTTGATTATGATGCGGAGAGCACCAAGACGTTCGTTTACGATTACACGCAGCGTTTCGGTGTGCCGCCCACGGTGCAGAATTTCGCCTTCCAGGGCTACGACGTCACACGCTATTTTCTGGAGTTCTTGAACGCCGAAAACGATGTTGACCGCGTGAAGGTCACCCCGATTTCGTTTCAGTTTTCCTTCGACAAGGTACCCGGCGGCGGCTTCGAGAATGTGAACGTGCAGTTTCTGGAAGTCAAGGACAACGAGATTGTGCCGAGTATCTACTAGTTTTTGCCAGTATGGAGACCTTTTTCGCAGACGTGATTCTTCCGCTGCCTGTCGATGCGCGTTTCACCTACCGTGTGCCGCAGGTGTTGAACGGGAAAGTCGCGTTCGGGATGCGCGTGGTGGTGCCGTTCGGGGCCAACAAACTCTACGCCGCCGTGGTGGAAAAGGTTCACCAACAAGTTCCTAAACAATTCACTGTCAAATATATACTGGATGTGATTGACGAGCGTCCGGTGGTGTCGGAGCCGCAGTTCCGCCTTTGGCAGTGGATCGCCGACTACTACATGTGCACCGTCGGGGAGGTGATGGCCGCCTCGCTGCCTTCCGCTCTGCGCCTCGCCAGCGAAACCAAAGTGAAAATCCACCCCGATTTCGACGGCGACATCTCGGTGCTCACCCCCCACGAGCTGAACGTTATGGAACTCCTGATCCTGCGCGAGACGATGACCGTGGCCGAGGTCGCCAAAACACTCCAGGTGGCCAAGGTGATGCCCATCATCAAATCGCTGGTCGATAAGCGCGTGGTGATCACTGACGAAGAAATCAGGAATCCTTATAAGCCTAAGAAAGAGACGGTTATAAGGATTTCAGCCCCATACGACAAAGAGCCGGCGTTTATGGCGCTGCTCGACAAACTCAATGCGAAATCGAACACTGCGCCGCAAGCCGACACACTGTTGGCGTTCATGATGCTTACCCGCGAGGGAGGCCGTTACCATTTCGACGCGGCGATTCCCAAGGGTATTCTCACCAAGTCCGAAAATATCAACCCGAGCAGCCTGCAGACGCTCCTCAAAAAGGGCATTCTGCTTTCCGAGGACCGCGTGATTTCCCGCCTGGCGGACTTTTCGTCGGAAAATGCCGGCGAAGTGAAGCTTTCCGAGCCGCAGGAACGGGCATACGAAGAGATAAAAAGCAGCTTCGGGAAATTTCCGGTCACGTTGCTGCACGGAGTCACGGGCAGCGGCAAAACCGAAATCTATATCAAGCTGATCGACGAGGTACTGAAACAAGGGAAACAGGTGTTGTATTTGCTGCCGGAAATCGCACTTACCTCGCAGATTGTCAATCGTTTGCGAAAATATTTCGGGGATAGGGTAGGGGTGTATCACTCTCGCTTCAACGAGTACGAGCGGGTGGAAATCTGGAACCGGGTCTTGTGCGGTGCGGAGGAGACCTCCAAGTACCAACTGGTCCTCGGGGCAAGGTCGGCTTTGCTGCTGCCATACCGGAATTTGGGGCTGGTCATCGTGGACGAGGAGCATGACGGCTCCTACAAGCAGATGGATCCCGCCCCGCGTTACCATGCCCGCGACGCCGCGGTGATGCTCGCGCAGATCCATGGCGCGAAAACCTTGCTGGGCACCGCCACGCCGTCGTTGGAAAGCTATTTCAACGTGCAGCTCCACAAGTTCGGATTGGTGGAGCTTATGCAACGCTACGCTGACAGCCATCTACCTGATATATACACTGTTAACATGAACCTCGCCACCAAAAGGCACGAGGTGCAGGGACTCTTCTCCAACTTCTTGATTGAGCAGATGGCGATGGCGTTGGAACGCAAGGAACAGGTCATCTTGTTCCAGAACCGGCGCGGCTACGCGGTGCGCATGATCTGCCACACCTGCGAGTCGATGCCCAAATGCCAGTACTGCGACGTGACCCTGACTTACCACAAGAAAACGAACCTGCTGAAGTGCCACTATTGCGGCTACGCCATCGAGGTGCCGAAGGAGTGCCCGACGTGCCACAGCACCGACATTGAGATGAAAGGATTTGGCACTGAGCAAGTTGAGGATACGTTATCGGCGATTTTCCCTGAGGCGCGCATCGCCCGCATGGACACCGACACCACGCGCTCGAAAAACGCCTATCAGCAGATTATCAGCGACTTCGAAGAACATAAAACCGACATCTTGGTGGGCACGCAGATGGTGACGAAGGGACTCGACTTCGACCGTGTGAGCGTGGTGGGCATCCTCAACGCCGATGCATTGATTTCCTTCCCCGACTTTCGGGCGTTCGAGCGGGCCTTCCAGCTGCTGTCGCAGGTGAGTGGGCGTGCGGGACGCAAGGAGGTGCCCGGCAAGGTGGTCATCCAGACCTTCCAGCCGAACCATCCTGCCCTTAAATACGTGGAATCCAACGATTTCGCGGCAATGTACACGAGTCAGATTGCCGAGCGGCAGTTGTTCCGGTTGCCGCCCATCACCCGTATGGTGAAAATCACGTTGAAACATCCTGAAGAGCAGACCGTTCTGGCCGCCGCCATGCAACTGCAGGGAATGCTGCGCGAAGTGTTCGCCGGTAATGTCATGGGACCCGCTGTGCCGCTTGTCTCCCGTATCCAGAACTACTATCTGCAGGATTTCTGGATCAAGATGAACCGCGACGCCTCGCTGACCGCCCGCAAACGGCAGCTCGGCGAAGTCATCCGGCAGTTCAAGCAGCTGCCCCAGTTCAAAAAGGTGCGGGTAGTGGTGAACGTCGATGCGTGATGCAAAAGGTTAAAGGTTAGAAGGTTAATGGTTATAGGTTTAGAGTTTAGGGGTGGTTGGGGCAATGGTGCTCGCGAATGTCATAGTCAAAGTCAATAGTTATAGTCGTAGTTATAGTCATAGTTGATAGTCATAGTCTAAGTCAATAGTCATAGTCTAAGTCAATAGTCATAGTCTAAGTCAATAGTCATAGTCTAAGTCAATAGTCATAGTCTAAGTTAATAGTCATAGTCTAAGTCAACAGTCATAGTCTAAGTCAAAAACAAGGTGTCATTATCTCGCAAGTGCACGACTAACAGCCAACAGCCAACGAACAGCCAATTCAAAAGTAACAACAATGGCAAACAACATAAACAAATCCCAATTGGTCGCTGAAGACCCCTATCTGAAGCCGTTTCGGGCGAAATTGCAGAAACGCATGGAGAGTGCTGCGTTGCGCGAGTTGCAGCTCACCGACGGCGAATGTCCACTCACCGACATCGCCAACGGGCATCTCTACTATGGTCTCCACAAAACCGCCACGGGCTGGGTTTTCCGCGAAAAGGCGCCCAACGCCACGGAGATCTATCTTTACGGCGACTTCTCCGAGTGGAAGATCTTGCCGCAGTTCCGGCTCACGCCCATCGGCGGCGGCGACTGGGAACTCGAACTCCCCGATTTCGCCCTTCGCCACGGTATGCTCTACAAATTGTGGATGGTATGGCACGGCGGCGCCGACGAGCGCATTCCCGCCTATTGTCAGCGTGTGGTGCAAGACGAGGTCACGAAGGTTTTCTGCGCGCAGGTGTGGGAGCCGGAGCCGTACGTTTGGAAGCATCCGGTACCGCCGAAGCCCGAACATCCGATTATCTACGAGGCGCACATCGGCATGTCGTCGCAGGAGGCCAAAATCTCCTCCTATCGGGAATTTCAGGAAACGGTCTTGCCGCGAATCAAAGAGCTGGGATACAATATGATACAGCTGATGGCCATTCAGGAACATCCTTATTACGGTTCCTTCGGCTATCAGGTCTCCAACTTCTTCGCGCCGTCGTTCCGCTTCGGCACGCCCGAGGAGTTGATGGAACTCATTGATGCGGCTCACGGCATGGGCATCACCGTCATCCTCGACGTCATCCACTCCCATGCGGTGAAAAACGTGAAAGAGGGCATCGGCTATTTCGATGGCAGCGACTCACTTTACACCCATCATGGCGAGAAGGGGCATCACAAAGTGTGGGATTCACGCTGTTTTGATTACGGAAAGCCCGAAACCATCCGTTTCCTGCTCTCCAACTTGAAGTATTGGCTCGAAAAGTTCCGTTTCGACGGTTTTCGTTTCGACGGGGTGACCAGCATGTGCTATTTCGACCACGGTCTCGGGGTGGATTTCATCGAGTATGCGCAATATTTCGACGGCAACGTCGATGAGGACGCCCTCGTGTATCTGACGATGGCCAACAAATTGGTTCGCGAGGTGAATCCCGGTGCCACCACCATCGCCGAAGACGTGAGTGGAATGCCCGGCATGGGGTTTCCCGTGGAACAGGGCGGTATCGGCTTCGACTTCCGCATGTCCATGGGCATCGCCGACTTCTGGGTGAAGACGCTCAAGACCCGCAGCGACAATGATTGGAGCGTCGGCGAGATCTATTTCAAGATGACCGACAAACGTGCCGAGGAGGAAACCATCAGCTATGTGGAGTGTCACGATCAGGCTCTTGTGGGTGACAAAACGCTTATTTTCAGAATGATAGACAGCAAGATGTACACGTCCATGTCGGTATTGACCCCGGACATGGTCGTCGATCGTGGCATCGCGTTGCACAAGATGATCCGTTTGGTGACCTTGACCCTCTGTTCCGGCGGTTACTTGAACTTCATGGGCAATGAATTCGGTCATCCCGAGTGGATCGACTTCCCGAGGGAGGGCAACGGCTGGTCGTGCTATCATGCCCGTCGCCAGTGGAATTTGGCTGATGACAATATGTTGAAATACAGCGGGTTGAACCGTTTTGACCGGGATATGATCCACTGTGTGGAGGCGAACCGAATGTTGGAGTCGTTGCCGGAGGTCATTTGTCAGAACGAAGGCGACAAGGTGTTGGCGTTCAAGCGCGGCAACTGCCTGGTGGTCTTCAATTTCCATCCGGAAAACGCTTACTCCGACTACGCCATCGAGTGTCCGGCCGGCGAGTATCGGATACTGTTGAGCAGCGACGACCCGCTCTATCACGGGTTCGGCAACATCGACGCGAAAATCTCCTATTTCACGAACGATTTCGAAGGGAAGTCCCGTCTGCAGTTGTATTTGCCCCCGCGCACGGCGGTGGTGCTGTCAGGCCGGTAGAGGATGGTTTCGCCGTTTTGTGCTAAAGGCTTGTTTTCTTCCATACAAGTTTTTTTAGTGAAAGCCGATATTGTCTTGAAAACAGCCGAGCAGCACCACTATCTGCGCCTTCAGCCGAATGTTGCTGTCGGGCTGGTAGATGATTTCGTTCTTAAATAGACATTAATTTTTTCATTTCCTCTTCATCGGGGAGCAGTTCCATAAGTCTCTTCTGCCCTGTTTGGTATGTGGCGACACCCATAGGGCGCTGGTAATCCTGAAGGACATACTCAACAAAGGTTTTGTCGGCATCTTTGCAAAGGATTATTCCAACAGGAGGATTCTCTCCTTTAAGCTTTTCGTCGTCATCCAAAACATGAAGGTAATGAGATAGTTGTCCGAGATAGGCCGGTTTGAAAGTTCCTTTCTTCAGTTCCACCACAACCAGCGAACGAAGAATCCTGTTGAAGAATAGCAGGTCCACCCAATGGTCGTGTCCCAGTTTGTCGTAATGGACTTGACATCCAATGTATGCAAAACCTTTTCCAAAAGTCATGATAAAGTTTCGCATGTTATGGACGATTTCGTTTTCAAGGACTCGCTCATCGATGTCCTCTTCTCTCTGACCCAATTGCTCTGTGTTGATAAAATCCAGTAAGTAGGAATCTTTGAACATCTGAATAGCACGGAAGGCTTGTTTGTGGTTTGGGATGGTGTTGACGAAATTGTTAGGCATTTTGCCTTGGTTATGGTAAGTGTCTTCTGCTATCCTACGTCCCAAAGCCTCGTGGCTCAGCTGTAAATCAGCGCAGAGCTGAATGTAGAATTTGCGTTCTTCTAAGGTTTTTGTCTTTGACAAGATCATGACGTGGTGAGAAAATCCAATGTTGAAAAACGCTGCAATGGGAATGCCCATCAAAACGGTTGGTAAGAGAGCGCTTTCGTCCTCTCCTAATTTGGCAGACGCGTCTGCCAAATTTGAGTCAAGCATTTGCCACTGTTCGTAGAACATTCTCATATTGCGTAAGTTGCGCGGAGAAAATCCCCTCAATCCTAGCATTTCTGCCGACAATTGACGGCTGATGGTCTCAATGGCATCCTTGCCCCAAAACCCTGAACGAGAGTTTTGAGAAATGTATCGGCCTATACCATAGTATAATGCCAACTGTTCTTGATTCACGCTTGCCAACGCTTTTGCCTGGCTTTGCAAAATGGCTGTCTTGATTTGCCTGACGGCATCACTGTACTGATTCATACTTTTTGTCTTTCGTTTTTAAGGTTATTGAAATTCCGTCTGCAAAGATACAACAAAAGTCGCTGCCTGTCAAGGGTTTTGCGTTATTTTTGTTGCTTCTGAAAACCAGACAATTGTGGTTTTTATTTACAATTTGTTTTATTGATTGTTAAAAATCAAGAGCGGAATTTCGCAGGATTTTGGCTTTTGCGGGTCCGAGGTTCCGTTTGGTAAGGGTTGCGTGTGGTTGCGACGTTGGAAGCGTCGTCCCCTATTGCTTCACGGCAACACCTCTTCGGCTGTCATCTCCATCCTGCTGAACGCGAACAGCTTCTTTCCCAAGTCTTTGAGGGAGGCTCCGAGGTGATAGACGGTGTCGTCGATGATGAGGAAGCGGTCGTGGTAGCGGTCGCACTCCCGAACCGTGACAGGCGGATATTGCCGGTTGTTGCGTTCGAGGTCGAGCTTCAACGTTTCCGAGACGTGTTTCGTGACAATCTCCGCCGACACGCCCTCCTTCCGTTTCGCCAGCATCAGCAGCACCGAGTCGTCCACATAGTTGTCGATGAGAACGATGCGTTTGCGTGCCGACCGGATCAGATCCGCCGCGAAGGCGTACGCGTCGAAGATCTGCCCGTCGTAGAAGACACCCTCAACTGGCGGCAGGGCGGTGCGCACGAAAAATCCGATCTGTTCCTCCGTTTTGCTGACCCGCTGTTCCAGCCGTTCGATTCGTTGGTTGATGGCGTGTCCACGAAGGAGATAGTCTTTTAGAACCCTATTCGCCCATTGGCGGAAACGGGTAGCATTGATTGAGTTGACCCTGAATCCAACAGAGATTATCATGTCCAAATTGTAATATTTCACGTCACGTAAAACTTGTCTATTTCCTTCTTGTTGAAGTTGTGCATTTTTTGCACATGTTGAAACTTCATATAACTCTTTGGTTTTGAATATGTTTCCGATATGTTTTACTATGACAGTGCGATCTACTCCGAATAACTTCGCCATCTGCGCCTGCGTGAGCCACACCGTGTCCTCCTCCATCCGTACTTCCAACCGGATGCTGCTGTCGGGCTGGTAGAGGATGATTTCGCCGTTTTGTGCCAAAGGCTTCTTTTCTTCCATAAGTTTTTTTTGTTTTGTGGTTACAGGATTCACGTTGCAAAGATACAACAAAAACCGTTGTATGTCAAGGGTTTTGCGTTATTTTCGTTGCTTCTGAAAACCAGACAATTGTAGTTTTTATTTACAATTTGTTTTGTTGATTGTTAAAAAATCAAGAGCAGAATTTCGTGGGATTTTGGCTTTTGCGGGTCGGGGGCGTTTGGCTTTCTTGGCCGTTCCGTTCGCGAAGCAGCCCATTAGGGCTGGAAGGCTTGGTAGCGATGCGGGTGCCGATGCGTATTTTCGCAAGCCGTCAGGTCTGCGGGGAAAGCTTTTCAATTATGAATTATGAATTAAGAATGAAGGACGAAACGGAGTTACCGTTGGTAGATTCAATAATGACTGGGTCACCGTTTTGTGTTATTATTTGGATTATTTCTGGTTCACTAATCCTAGAATGGATTCTGGGGTTGCGTTCATCTCTGTGATGGCGCATAGACCGACACCCATGTCCTTCAGGCTTGCACCCAACAGATAGACCTTTCCATCGATAATCAGAAACCTGTCGTGGTTCCGGAGAGGGAGTTGGACGAACTTGATACTGGGGTATTGTGTATTGTGTTTATTCAGGTCTGTCAGGAAATGCTCGTTATAGCGGGTGTGGATGGTGGCGGAAACGCTTTCGGCCCGTTTGTCAAGCATGGAGAGCACACGGTCGTCAACAAAGTTGTCAATCAAAACGATACGGCTTTTGGCGCTTCGTACAAGGTCGGAAACGTATGTCCATGCATCCCATACGCAACCGGTGGGGAAGATTTGTTCGGGGAGCATTTTAGGAGCTGCTTGATCCATTCGGTCAAGAATAGCATCAATCTTTTCATCGGTCTCAATTTGGTGTCTTTCTATGTAGGCAATTCGTGAAAGAATGCTTAAATTCTGTATCATAAACCGACGCATGGCCACGAAAGCATTCATGATTTTGATGCTAGTGTCAATCGCCTTTTTACTATGAAGAACCGAAGACAGCTGTCCAATGCCTTGTTCTGTAAACGCGTATGGCAGCGTTGGACGATACTTTAGGGATTGGAGGTGGTCACATTTTGCAACCACCTCGTCGCATTCATCCTTGGTCAAAACGAAACGGAAATTATGTGGAAACCTTGCTGAATTGCGATTCGCCTGTTGATTCAACCGCTTTGTCGTCACGTTGTATAAGCGGGCAACATCTTGGTCTATGATTACTTGCTCTCCTCTAATGGTAAGGATCAGCTTTTCGATTTCGGATTGGCTGATGTTGTTCTCTTCTTTTTCGAGGTGGTCGCAAATTGCGACCGGTTCCGTGACCCTTTCTTTTTCATCTGTTTTCTTCTTCGCCATAGTGGTTGTTTTTGAGTTGCAAAGATACAACAAAAATCGCTGCCTGTCAAGGGTTTTGCGTGATTTTTGTTGCTTCTGAAAACCAGATAATTGTAATTTTTATTTACAATTTGTTTTGTTGATTGTTAAAAATCAAGAGCGGGATTTCGCAGGATTTTGGCTTTTGCGGGTCGGAGGTTCCGTTTTGGTAAGGGTTGCGTGTGGTTGCGACGTTGGAAGCGTCGTCCCCTATTACTTCACGGCAACACCTCTTCGGCTGTCATCTCCATCCTGCTGAACGCGAACAGCTTCTTTCCCAAGTCTTTGAGGGAGGCGCCGAGGTGATAGACGGTGTCGTCGATGATGAGGAAGCGGTCGTGGTAACGGTCGCGCTCCCGAACCGTGACGGGCGGGTATTGCCGGTTGTGGCGTTCGAGGTCGAGCTTCAACGTTTCCGTGATGTGTTTCGTGACAATCTCCGCCAACACGCCCTCCTTCCGTTTCGCCAGCGTCAGCAGCACCGAGTCGTCCACATAGTTGTCGATGAGAATGATGCGTTTGCATGCCGACCGGATCAGGTCTGCCGCGAAGGCGTACGCGTCAAAGATCTGCCCGTCGTAGAAGACACCCTCGACCGGCGGCAGGGCGGTGCGCACGAAGAGGCCGATCTGCTCTTCAGTCTTGCCGACCCGCTGTTCCAGCCGTTCGATTCGTTGGTTGATGGCGTGTCCACGAAGGAGATACTCTTTGAGAACGGAGGTCGCCCATCGGCGGAACATGATGCCTTGTGGAGATTTCACACGGTATCCGACTGAAAGAATCATATCTAAATTATAGTATTCTTTCGTTCTGTTTATCAGACGATTACCTTCTTTCTGAACTATCGCAAATTTTGCGACAGTTGGGATTCCTTTCAATTCTTCTGCCTTGGCGTTTTGTATGTGCTTGCCAATGGTTTTAATGTCTCTATGGAACAAATCCGCAATCTGTTGCCGATTTAGCCACACAGTGTCTTCGCGTAATAAAACCTCCAGCCGGATGCTGCTGTCGGGTTGGTAGAGGATGATTTCGCCGTTTTGTGCCAAAGACTTCTTTTCTTCCATAAGTTTTTTTTGTTTTGTTGATTGTTAAAAATCAAGGACGGAATTTCGCAGGATTTTGGCTTTTGCGGGTCCGAGGTTCCGTTTGGTAAGGGCTGCGTGTGGTTGCGACGCTGGAAGCGTCGTCCCCTATTGCTTCACGGCAACACCTCTTCGGCTGTCATCTCCATCCTGCTGAACGCGAACAGCTTCTTTCCCAAGTCTTTGAGGGAGGCGCCGAGGTGATAGACGGTGTCGTCGATGATGAGGAAGCGGTCGTGGTAACGGTCGCGCTCCCGAACCGTGACGGGCGGGTATTGCCGGTTGTGGCGTTCGAGGTCGAGCTTCAACGTTTCCGTGATGTGTTTCGTGACAATCTCCGCCAACACGCCTTCCTTCCGTTTCGCCAGCGTCAGCAGCACCGAGTCGTCCACATAGTTGTCGATGAGAACGATGCTTTTGCGTGCCGACCGGATCAGATCCGCCGCGAAGGCGTACGTGTCAAAGATCTGCCCGTCGTAGAAGACACCCTCGACCGGCGGCAGGGCGGTGCGCACGAAAAATCCGATTTGTTCCTCCGTTTTGCTGACCCGTTGCTCCAACCGTTCGATCCGTTGGTTGATGGCGTGTCCGCGAAGAAGATACTCTTTGAGAACGGAGGTCGCCCATCGGCGGAAATCAATGCCGCGTTTTGATTTGACGCTGTATCCAACTGACAAAATCACATCAAGGTTATAGTAATCCACTTGATATGTCTTACCATCGCTGGCAGTTGTCGCAAATTTTGCGACAACTGGATAATCCCTTAATTCTTCATTTAAGGCATTGTTGACATGTTTGCCTATTGTTTTTACATCTCTGTCGAACAGCAAAGCCATTTGCTGTCGGTTGAGCCACACCGTGTCCTCCTCCATCCGCACTTCCAACCGGATGCTGCTGTCGGGCTGGTAGAGGATGATTTCGCCGTTTTGTGCCAAAGGCTTCTTTTCTTCCATAAGTTTTTTTGTTTTGTGGTTACAGGATTCACGTTGCAAAGATACAACAAAAATCGCTGTCTGTCAAGGGCTTTGTGTGATTTTTGTTGCTTCTGAAAACCAGACAATTGTAATTTTTATTTACAATTTGTTTTGTCGATTGTTAAAAATCAAGAGCGGAATTTCGCAGGATTTTTGGCTTTTGCGGGTCGGAGGGCTCCGTTTGGCAAGGGCTGCGTGTGGCTGCGACGTTGGAAGCAGCGTCTCCTATTGTCTCACGGCAACACCTCTTCGGCCGCCATCTCCATCCTGCTGAACGCGAACAGTTTTTTTCCCAAGTCTTTGAGGGAGGCGCCGAGGTGATAGACGGTGTCGTCGATGATGAGGAAGCGGTCGTGGTAACGGTCGCACTCCCGAACCGTGACAGGCGGGTATTGCCGGTTGTGGCGTTCGAGGTCGAGTTTCAACGTTTCCGAGACGTGTTTCGTGACAATCTCCGCCGACACGCCCTCCTTCCGTTTCGCCAGCGTCAGCAGCACCGAGTCGTCCACGTAGTTGTCGATGAGAACGATGCGTTTCCGTGCCGACCGGATCAGATCCGCAGCGAAGGCGTATGCGTCGAAGATCTGTCCGTCGTAGAAGACGCCTTCGACCGGCGGAAGGGCGGTGCGCACGAAAAAGCCGATCTGTTCCTCCGTTTTGCTGACCCGCTGCTCCAACCGTTCGATTCGTTGGTTGATGGCGTGTCCGCGAAGAAGATACTCTTTGAGAACGGAGTGTGCCCATTGACGGAAACGAGTCCCCTGAATACTCTTCACGCGATACCCGACAGAAATGATTACATCCAAACTGTAAAAGGCAACGGGTTTGTCTGAATTTGCAATTTGCAAAAAATGCAAATTGCTTTTCTCGACAAGTTCTTCTTCCTTGAAGATGTTTTGTATATGTCTGGAAATGACAGAAATGGATCTCTGAAACAGCACTGCCATTTGCGCCTGAGTGAGCCACACCGTGTCCTCCTCCATCCGCACTTCCAACCGGATGCTGCTGTCGGGCTGGTAGAGGATGATTTCGCCGTTTTGTGCCAAAGGTTTGTTTTCTTCCATACAAGTTTTTTTGTTTTGTGGTTACAGAATTCACGTTGCAAAGATACAACAAAAACCGTTTCATGTCAAGGTTTTTGTGAGATTCCGGTTGCTTTTGGGAACCAGATATTTGTGATCGCTGATTAACAATTCGACGAACCGATTGTTAAGTTATGGGGTGCGTTTTTCGCAGGATTTCGTTTGGCCGACCCTCACAGGCGTGAAACCGCAAGTGCCGCGTCATTTCCGACCCATGTCGGTTCGGGATGATTCGTCACCTCCTGCCCTTGCGGGAGAAATCCTTTTCCCATTTTACATTTCCAGGACTCATTCGAAATA
>Ga0247611_10005787_pt1 | contig 16138 bp, 14 predicted proteins | sample 177DNAGHGhighgp2_FD_192422 | JGI IMG/M metagenome (GOLD analysis project Ga0247611, IMG submission 192422) | Sheep rumen microbial communities from Palmerston North, Manawatu-Wanganui, New Zealand - 1770 DNA GHGhigh gp2 | ecosystem: Host-associated > Mammals > Digestive system > Stomach > Rumen... | reverse complement strand
CACAACAATTTATAAGGATACTGTGTTTTTCTGATGCAAAGTTACGGGGATTTTCCTTCCCTGTCAATCACTATTTGTGGGGATATGTTGTTTAAGGTACCCCCAATAGGTCTGGACGCCATCCCTGCTTTCTTGAAGGTCCATCTTGTATGTTAACTTATAAATGGACGTCGTCTTTTCCATTGCATTCATCTTTTCTGAATCATAGACATCGTTAAGCAATGATCGTAACTCATGCAAGGAGGGATTGGTCTCCGGAAGCTGATCGATCAATTCCTTCATCCCGGAGTCTTCTTGACAGAGCAGGTCAAAGAAATAATCAATCATCAGGTAGTCCACATTTTTATCTACTCTTTCAAAATAAGCTCGGAACATTTGTTCAACCTTGATGAAAAAAGGTGAGCCCGGAACTGATCCCAAACAAAAAGTCGCCCAGCGGTACCGGGAAACCGATTTATTGTTCTCCTCCTTCATCTTTACAGACATAAATGCGGACCGGAACCATTCCTCTCCGATAGGCTTTGTCAATAAAATGGTACTATCAAGCCACAGTCCCCCATAGATTGAGAGCAGTGCGCAACGAACATAGTCTGTATATATTGCCGGCTTGATACGTCCTGACAGGTATGCATCAAGGATGCTTTGTGGAATAGTCAAATAAGTCGGAATATCCTGAGCGGAGAGAAAAACGACCGGGTGCCCTCCTGAAAACCTTCTGATACTTTCCACACACAACTGGTTCAGTTCTGGCATCTTAGGCTCGCCTTGTAACCAGCAGACCCAGATCGGAGGGGCCGGAAATACACCTGCGTTCTTGACATAATGAATATCCTCTGATACATCGGCAAACACAAAGCCCTTCAAAAAACTGTCAATGAGACGATGCTTCTTTTCGTTCAACCGATTAAGGTTATGCGGGTCCACAGCAAAACCATATCGGAATCTATTCCAAAGTAAAGAAAAGGCTGAACGGAATGGCATAAGGCGGAGAAGAAACAAGTGAGAACGAAGTTCCCGCATTGCACTCCATAAGCGGACATGGGCAAATCTTGATTGGCGAAGGCGCCTTACTTCTGATTTAGAGTCTTCCATGCAGATAAAACGACGGAATGGTTGTATGCCGTAAATATACAAAGAATAGTTTACTCTCCCAAATAGCGAAGCGGGCAATTGCAATTCATTTTTCAATCTCAAAAAATAACTATCTTTGCAGCACGATATAAGACATGCGATTACAGGACCTCATATTCACCGGAAGCAAGACCGCGATGGGAACATGGCCGGAGAAGAAGTTTCTCATTGATACCGTGAATACCCACTCTTTTGTTATTGCCCAGGAAGACGCTTCCTTTGCCGAAGCCTTGCTCTCTGCCGACGCTCTTATTCCTGACGGCATCGGCATCGTTAAAGGGGCCAAGTGGCTGCATTTGCCCCATGCACCGAAAGAGAAAATTGCAGGAGCTGACCTGTTTGCCTATGAAATGGAGCGTTTGAACACCCGAGGCGGTACTTGCTTTTTCCTCGGAAGCAGTCAGGCCACGCTTGATGCCATTTGCGCCAAATCTGCCACCGTCTATCCCAATATCCATGTCAAGACCTATTCTCCCCCTTATAAAAAAGAGTTCTCCGAAGAAGACAATCAGGCCATGATTCAAGCGGTCAACCAGGCCGATCCCGATTTGCTTTGGATTGGCATGACGGCTCCCAAACAAGAAAAATGGCTCCATCAGAACTGGAACCATCTTCATATCAACTGCCATGCGGGATGCATAGGAGCCGTATTTGATTTCTTTGCCGGAACGGTACCGCGTGCACCCGAGTGGTGGCAGGAACACGACCTGGAGTGGCTCTATCGCCTGTTCAAAGAACCATCCAGGATGTGGCGCCGCATTTTCGTCAGTGGACCGATATTTATTGTCCTTCTGATAAAAGAGCGCTTCTCCTGATAATCAAGCGGTGGATGCCATACATAATCCCCGCATAAAGCAGGATGTTGAACAGGATGATCAGGTTAATATTAACCGTCTTCGCCATCAAAATGTTGCATCCGACAAAAACGATATCCAGCGCGAGCAATACAATCAGGACATGTTTGGCAGGAAGTCCTGCCTTCAAGAGCTGATGATGGATGTGATTGGCATCAGCCTGAAACGGGCTCTTGTGACTTCTCAATCGCACAAAAAACAAGCGGCCGACTTCGAGCATGGGGATTGCCATCGTGGACAGGGCGAATACCAAATCAATTCTGTTGTCCTCACAATTCGGTCCGGATCCTACAAAAGCCAGATAAATAAACAGATATGACAATACGAGGCCTGATGTCATGCTACCGGCATCGCCCATGAAAATCTTCGTATGCTTTTCCTGACGGCCAAAGACATTGAATGTCCAAAACGCAAGCATAGCACCCAGAAAGACCACGGCTATCATAGCGAAGATAAAACGCCGGAGATGGCGATATACGACGAAAAGCAAGAACAGCGAAAAGATGCCCAGCCCCCCTGCAAGCCCGTCTATTCCATCTATCATATTGAAGGCATTGATTATCCATACGATAATAAAGACGGTCGCGGCCATCCCAAGCCAGGCAGGGACTTCATGAATGCCCGCAATGCCATAGAAACTGTGAAGGTATAAACCTGAAGACACGATGATGAGCGCCGATAATATTTGAATAACGAACTTGACAACCGATCCCAAGCCCGACAGGTCGTCGACCAAACCCGCCACATATATAAATGAAGCTGCCAGTATAAGAATAGACAGACGGACAACTCCTTTTATCTGAAACAAATCGGAAGACAGGATTCCCATTTGATACAAGGCCGCCAATGAGATGATGGACAGCAGAAGTAAAACCGGAAGAAACACAACACCTCCGAGCCTGGGAATCGGCAGTTCATGGACTTTCCGATAGCCGGGCATGTCGAACAAACGGTTTTTATATGAAACCCGAAGGATTACTTGCTCAAGAGCAATACCCAGCACAAAAGCAAGAATGAAGTCACATAGAAGAATGATATCAAGACGGTTCATGACAATCAAAATAAATCATATAAGTTCCAAACTTGTTTTGCCTTGCTGTCCCAGGACATTTCCCGGCAAACTTCCGGGCACCACTGAGACATCTGATGTAATCTATACCTGTCTCGGTATAATTTTTCTACTTCATGAGCAAAGTCTTTGACTGATTGGGCGGGCGTGGACAATGGAATCTTGATCCCCACTTTATCCGTCACACAGTCCCCTTGTCCGCAGGTATCAAAACAAACGACAGGGAGCCGGCGGCTCAACGCCTCCAGAACCACATGCGGCGTTCCTTCGACAATACTCGTAAACAGCAGAATATCCATCCGGTCCATCACTTGAAGGACATCATCGTGCGGAACTGAACCATGAAAAAAACAACGCTGACCAATCCCGAGACTATCAGCAAGAGCGACCAAACTGCCCGAATCCCCTGGCCCATAGAAATGCAATTCAACATCTTCTACGGGTATCGCCGCAAGAACACGGACGGCGAGATCCGGCATTTTGGTGTAGAGATTGAGACGGCCGACCCAAATCATGCGAAAAGGAGCCCTTCCAGTTTGGGGTCTGGAATCAAATAATGGGTCCGAGGCGGTAGCTCCGGTCTCGTTAATAACGATACTGTCGGCACCAGTATATTTTTTAAAAAGACGCTGTGCATCACCGGAAGCGGTAATCAGAACTTGGGTCCTCTGAACAGCCTTTCTGACCCGATAAGAGTATTTAAGCTGCATACGGGACAAAAAATCCTTCAAACGGATAGCCAAACGGTTTCTGAATGACGCTCCCTTCCAGTATGCCATGGGATACTCAAATTTGCAATTGGTCGGTCCCCAGATATAGCGTGGCCCCTGAATTTTCCATAAGAAGCCCGGTTCGCGGAAGCCGATCATGTTCAACTGATGGATCACATCGATTGGCGTCTCACGACAGATCTCACGCGCCTTCGCCAGCGCGCGTTTCTGCCATTTGCGGTAATGAAGATAAAAACGCCAGTCTCCCTGGTTCCAACAAATTTCACGTACTCGTTCTGAAACAGGAAGATAATAAAAATGCATGTGCTTCGCTTGAGGCAACGCCGGAAGCGCCTTTTCTATTTCTTCTCGGAATTCGCCTTCCGTAATAATGAACAATTCGCAGTATTCTGCCAGATGGACACACCAGTTCCACCCCATACCAGGTTCGCTCCCCTTATCAGGAGAAACTGCATATGCATTGACAAGGACCTTTCTCATCATATATTATAAAAAACTCGCTGGGCAAGTGAACTTAGCCATTTCGGTATCGCCAATCGATTTGACCGGGCAATTGCAGGCTCAACCGAAATACGTTCTTGTCCTGACTGCTCCAAATAGAACATATTGTCACTCATTTCTATTACTTCCGATTTTCCCAACCTCCGAATGGGCCAGATGTCCTCTTCGTAAATGAAAAGATTGTTACGGAACCGAACGCGATTCCCGCCGAAAGAATACGGGTTCCTACCGACGGGTCTTCCCAAGTGGAATTCATTATCATGACAGTCGTAGTTCTCGATCATCGTCTCCTCTTCGCTCTGTAGAAATTGATTCCGGAAACAGCAATGTGCCACTTCTATATTTCGGGATGAAGTAAGTTCCAGGTTTCCAGCCCTTTCTGTTCCATCAAAAGTACACCGGAAGATTTGTAGATTCTCGGTCACAACATCGCCGACCACCGAAACGAGCCCCACATACTTTTGGGCGGGATACTGATAAAAGAAGCTATCTTCAATCCGAATTTTTCGACACTCCGCCGTAGATACACTCCGATTCATATTCAATATCTCGATGGCGAATTGATTCGTTCGACTTGAACAATGGGAAAAAACAATCTCATCTATCGGTATCTGGACATTATAGATTTTCTCCAAGCCGCCTGCTCCATCTGTACGGATATGGTCAAAAACGAGCCGCCGCCCAATAATGCCAAAATAGTGATAGACACAGAAATCAGAAATGTCCGCCCCCCACCCTTCCTGTCCGACGGTTGCGGCATTATCGCGAATCTCGATGTCATGGTACTCATAATTCAGATTGCCTTCCGGTTCGTATCGCGTTCCAAAAAGACATTCGTAGCGATAGTTGTTCCCCCAACGGGAACTGCTTCGTTCCCCTTTGTTCGCAGTCAGATAAAATATGACATTATTCCCCTGGACATGCTGCCATATTGGATGGACAGAAATTGATTTCCATGTACCGATCCAGTACTCCTTCCTTGTAAAAATGACATCATTAAAATGGAACAGGCTGGAGATGATGGGATAGTGGTCCTCTCCTTCCCTATACACAAAGACTGTATCGTCAATCTTTCCATTCCACCAACCCTCCAGACGGACATGGTCCAATGATCCTTCCTTCCCGTCCCAGACTATAGAATTGCCTTTCCCCCATAATACGCCATTGCGAATCATGGCATTGGAAAACACTACGGGATATCCCTCCTCCAGATGGATTTCCTGCCCTCCCAGATCGACGATACCTGAAAGTACATACCGCCCATTCAACGGTGCCGGAAATGCCTCGGCGCGGGATGTCAACAATGTAATCGCAAACAAGACGGACAACCAACGATGATGTCGCGGACGGAGTTGCAACTCTTTCATTTCTCAAGATTATACATCAGCGTTTTGAGCGATTCCGAGAACAGGACAGGACAGAGCGACGCCTCACTGTGAGGACGCTCCAGCAAGGTACGGAGTCCTTCTTCAAGCGCGAACACATCCTTCGGGTCAAAAACACATCCGTTGCCTTTCGTAAGCAAAGCTCTTGAACCGGCACGGGACGAAACAGCTACCTGACAACCGGCCATCAAAGCTTCGCCGACAACAGAGCCATAGGCTTCTTGTGTACTGGGCAAGACGAAAACATCTGCCATGGCATACCAGGCGAGCAGGTCATATCCGTAACAGGCCCCGGCAAAAACTGTATCCATGCCCATCTCCTGACTTTGTTCACGTAGCACCCCCTCTTGTTCTCCTGATCCGACAATAATGAGCCGCACCCGATCTTTTATTGAAGCGCATGCCCGCATTAAAAGCCCGACATTCTTCAGTGGAACCAGACGGCCCACATATAGAATCACCTTTCGGCTGTCTAAATGATACTGTTCACGCAATAACGCCACCTGACAGCGTGAACGAGATAAACGGCTTCTGAAAAGTGATTCCTCCGGAATAATGGGTAATGGAAGTCCTTTCCCAAAACGGTTCTGATACCAACCGGCCGTTTCATCACTATTCAAGATAAGATTATCCAGAAAGCGCGGGATAACTCGCCTGGCCATCCGATGGGTCCACTTGAAGTCATTCCCTTGAATCATATCAAGGCTGTCATCGCACATGGAGACCAAACGATAACCATATTTCCGGCGCAGCCAGATCAGTTGAACAGTAATCAAGGAAAACTCCTGAACAATGACACAGTCGGGTCTTTCCTGACAGATTAAAGAGTCCAACCCGACAGCCCAGGAATGCCCCAAGATGGTTCGAACGGGAAGACGGTTGTTGACAAAATGGTATTGTTCAATCCACGCTTGAGCATCCCGAGAGGTTATCTCCGGGTTGTAATGATAGATCTTGAATCCATGTTGCTCCGCCAATGACTCACATAAGTCCAGACGGGCAGAAGCCAGATATGTAGAAATAAACAGATTACTCACAGCAATGAAGCAAGGTGGATTTGTTTTCCTTCTTCATCAAAGCGGTCTCGAATCTTACGAGCCGGATTACCCGCCCATATCTCACATGGGGGGACATCTTTTGTCAGCACAGAACCGGCAGCGACAATGGCTCCTTTCCCAATATGGACACCGGACAGGATGACACTGTGAGCACCAATCCAGACATCATCTTCGACCACCGTCACCCCGTTATCCCCCCTGCAACCTTCCCACATCGTTTTCCCCGGAACCGAGAAATCATGATCCCGCCGTCCCACAAAGGAAACATAACCAGCTACAAGAACATTGTTCCCCAATTGGACGTTGGAGGCGATATCAGAATACTGACCGATCTGGACGTTGTGGCCGAGATGAACGATCATATTCTTGGCGAAACTGACATGTGGCATAATGCGCGCAAAGCCATCGTAACGAACCCATGGGTAGCGGACATGGAATTTCCACCACGTCCGAACTATATTCAGATAATAACGAAGGGTAAAGGCTGCCTTCCCTTCTCCATTTTTCATATTAGCGTATTGGATCATCGATATTAAAATAGGCGGACAGATAGGATTCGAAAGAAAATGGCATCAGATTCGGGCGAGGACCATGGGGCTCTGGAAAAGATTCTCTCGCCCGATACAGAGCCTCAACAAAAGAGTCCGGAGACAACGGATCGAAAAAGAATCCATTCTCACCTTGGATAAACTCCACTGCGCCGATATATCGGCTGGCCACAACCGGACAACCAAACACCAACGCCTCATTGACAACAGCTCCGAAAGGTTCATACCGGCTGGGCAAAATGAAAAAAGACGCTATGTCATACCAAGCATATAGTGTTGCCCCCGAGGCAAAACCAGGGAATATCACATCAGAGGCAATGCCCAGATCTTCAGCCTGCCTCTTCAAAGCATCGTGACAGTCCCCTTCTCCAACAAGAACCAGCTTGTACCCATCCATTCCGGCTTGTTTCCAAGCATTTAGCAGAAGATCAAGTCCTTTGACATAAGTCAACCGACCGATATAAAGGGCGACGCGGTGACTGTGAATTCCGTATTGTTCACAGAGTGAAGCCTTGATGGGCGGGAACAAATCCTTGTAACCAAGGAGAGAGAGTGGATTCTGAATGTTCGGACACACAAGAGACTTCAATCCGGGGAAATGATTCTTGTAATACTCAAGGACTGGCACACTATAGAATATAGCACCATCCACCCTGCCGAGAACCCAATTGCGGACCTTTCTCACAAAACCTGAAGACTGACGAGCCATCTCCAAATTATCGGATGTCGTCAAATATAAGTGATATCCGAAAAACCGGCGGAGCAACAAGAGTTCAACCGTAACCGGGGAGAACTCATGCACGTAAACAATATCAGGCCGGTATTTTCGAAGCAAAGCTCGAACACCCGGACGAATCGGATGTCCCCGAACCTTGCACCCGCGCGAAAGAATCTCGACGTTGACACCTTTTAGGCGGGACATCAGATCCTTGCGATCATAAGTGAACCCCTCCCGGTCGATATCAAAAAAAACGACCGTAAGATCAAAGCGTCCCGCGATACCGTTGAAGACATCTATCTTCCACGGAGCAAGATATTGGAAGAAATAGAGTGCTTTTTTCATTGGAAAAGTTTTCGTTTCAAGACCATCCAATAAGCGATTGCATCTGCCCGGGGACTCGTGGGTGATATCATTTCATTGTCAAATGATGCACTGGACGGATCGTCCTCTCGGACATAAATCCGGTTCTCTGAATCCGAGATATTGTGATGGACACGGTTATGCATATTCCCCTTAAGGACGTGACTACCTGGCATTCTTGACACTTTTTCATAATGCCGCAGATCAATCGGATAACTATTCTCGATCTGTAGGATTAAATTCCCGCAAACCGTAACATGGTTGACACCGTCATCACAGAAGATGCCTCGATTCCCGTGATGACCACCGATGTCATGGATATAATTCCCACTGATGACGATATCCTTGTTCTGGGAATAGACATAAATGGCTCCGCCATCTATGATGGAGCGCATCGGCTTTACACGAAATCCTGGGGAGTGGCTGATTTCATTGTTGCGAACCACTCCGGAGGTCACTTCCCCGCAGTCATGGGTATAATGGGCTCCGACCGAAATGGCGGAATAAGTAAAATCCTCAAAACAATTATCTTCTATCTTCATGTCAGCGCCCATACAAATAACAACAGGATCATTGGAAAAAGCCAGACCGTTGTCTCTGAACACATTCCCGGAAATCGTCGCATTGTCCGAGTATACATCTGACTTCACTACGCTACGATAGTTATAAGACGCTTCATTGTTAGAGAAACAAAGATGGTCTGTTGCCCAAAGGCTAATTCCGTCTCCTCGGATTCCCCGGAAGCGACAGGAGGATATCGATACGGAATCTGCTGATACGGAATGGAAAAACATCAAGGAAGCATGGCCAGCATTACCGTCAAAATTGCAGTTTCTGATACTTAAGGAGCCCAAACGACTGTCTTTTACATAGACAAAACACGATGCATCACTGCGGTACAGTTCTTTTGTGGTACACAGTTTCCCCGCGTGGACAGAAATCAGCCCCTCCGGACGATTAAGCATTTGATAGCGTGGCAGGCATCGCCCATAACGGAGTTCCGCATACCATTTGGTCGGCGAAGGTTCAATTTCATGGTAGTAAATCCATCCTCTCTTTATCTTGTCCACCTTAAATACGATACCTTTATACCACTGCGTAATAATAACATACACATCTTTTGCCTGTTGTGCCGTAAGATCAGGCTCATGGGTAAGTATCTTGAAAGAAGTACGCGCGAAATTTGTCGGGATTGGATAGAAACGACATAGTTCCACTGGCCCTCTCATATCCTTCGGCATGCCGCTTTCCATCTCCGTCCATCCGGTCTCGAAACGATAATCTCCCGTCGCGTCATCATTGCTTAACACAGCTCCTTCTCCGATGAATGAAGATCCGTTGCCATCAATCTTTATCGCAACCTCCGGAGCCTCCGTTTCCACAAGAGTAATCAAATTGTCCGGGAAGTAATAAGTTCCTTTCTCAAAAGAGACTGTTATTTCTTTTTCCCCGGCTGCGATCTGCCCGGATATCTTTTTCCCCAGCTCTTTGAAATCCTCCTGGGAGCTGATACGCAGTGGGGCCGAATGTAAAGATATCGGAAGCAATAGCAGCAACGCTTTCCAAAGAATCGAAGAAAGTCTTGAAACGCCAGCCGCAAAAGAAAAAGTCTCTTTGTATGCCGCTTTCATAACTTCTCGGTCGATATTGGCACTATTTGCCGCAATTATGGCTTCCCGGAAACTATCCAAGTCCTTATACTGATATATACCTTTTCCTATAAAAGATTCATATCCCCGCGTTGCCAACTGATTAGCGACAACGGGAAGTCCGTTACGAAGACCGTCCATTATACGCAGTTTGATACCGCTGCCATTATCCGAAGGGCAGAGGTATATGTCCGCACTGCCGACAATCTCATCCATATTCTCCGGTGAGGCAATAACTTCTACTCCGAGTTCCGCACAGAGTGAAAGTAGTTCCGGCCCCGGTTCCCTGCCAGCAAGAATGAGCGTTCCTTCCGGATCAGCATCCTTCAGCACAGGATAGTACGCTTTCAGCCAGGGAAGAATACTCATAAGATTCTGTCTGGCCGACAAATTTCCGCTTATTATATAACGCCTTGATTTCATTGATATTCAAAAGGAGGACACACTTCAATGCGCGAAGAACGCCCTTTGTCATAGGCTTTATAAAGTGATTCCTTGTCCTGCTCAGTCAGCGTTATATTCAAATCACTCTCTGTCACTGCTTTTCTCTCAACCATCCAAACCCAAGGGGCGCTGATCAGACGACGTGGCCAGGTTTCATTATCCTTCTCGTATGCAAACTGCCAATTATGATGGATGGTTATAACTTTTGACTTTGTCTTAGCGATATGAATCAGGCCGGATGAGGCATTGCTGTTATCAAAAACGATCAAATCGTATCGCTCCTTGTTCAGCAATGTCTCAAATGTCTGTTTGAAAGGCGTAAATTGCCCCCGGAGAAAATCAAAATACTTTTTAGCACGGGAGCGTCTGTCTTCTACCGGAACGATTGTCACTCTGGAATCAATTCCGGCAGGATACTTTCCCTGTCGGACCGGACATACCAATGTCAGGGAGCCATAAATCTCACACAGCGCATTTATAAAGCCTCGTGATGCAAAAATGCCTCCCCCGGAGCCTGCAAGATGATGGTATGTCAAGACAAGCACCTTCATCCTTTGCATTTTTCCGCAATAAGTTTGCTATAATAAAAAAGAGTGTAGCTGAAATTCAGCAGACGCAGCCGCATGGAGCTTTTGCAGGAAAGGGGTTTTCCTCTCAATGGAAGAATCCTGTCCAGGGAATAACGCGAAATCGCCTGCCGGGGTGAAAGCCCTTCTTTTATAGCTATGTTTGTCATTCCGAGAACGATACGCAAAGATGTTTCTATTCTGACTGCATCATCGGTTATCAACTGCCCTGCTGAAATGAGAGCTTGCGAGTAACGTGAATAAAACAGATTATCTATCTTCCTGGAAGCACTGCCGTTTCCGGAACAAATCTGATAAAAAACGATGTCACTGAATGAGACACAAGCGCCCTCCGACAAAGCCATTGACATAAAAAGAAGGTCTTCCGAATGCGAAATGTGCTCGGGAAATAACAAGGCATTCTCTTGCAGGAACCTTTTTGAAAATGCACATCCACACACACTTCCTCTCATATACGCAAGGGTTATAAGATCTTTAGCGCCATACCCCCTGCCCTCCGCAAATATCCTCATCCAGGGGTACCGCTCCTCTCCATCACAAAAGCTTCGCATTATCACAATATCTGCAAGGTTCGCTTCGAGTACGGATGGTAGGCGATACAACGCCCCATTCTCAATATAATCATCAGCATCAACAAAAACGATCCAATCCCCATGACATGCCGCAAGACCGGCATTTCTTGCCGCGGATACGCCCTTGTGGTTCTGAGAAATAATCTTTATGGGGCCATGTCTTCTGGAGTATTCCTGCAGAATCTCCGATGTCGAATCTGTTGAACCGTCATCTACGACAATTACTTCCGCATCTTCTCCCATGAGAGAGTCCAGACAACGGTCTAAATAATCCGCCGCATTATATACAGGGATAATGACAGAGATCCTCATTTGACAAGCAGGATCAGACGGTAAACCAATCCAACCAATAAGCAAGCGAAACGATTATAGCCTCGATACTGCTGATAATAATATGCCATCGACCTGTACTGCATCATGGCTCTCTTTCGGGCACTAAAAGACTTTTCAGTTGTTTTCCCATGCTCATGGATAATCCGGACAGACGGGAAAAAATACATCCCCTTTCCAATAGCTTTCAACCTTTCTGAAAGAATATTCTCTTCCGCGTATAGGAATGTAGCCTCATCGAACATTCCTGCACGGAAGAAAGATTCGGATTCAGCTATCAAAAAAGAACCAGATAGTTTATAATGCAATCCCTCCTGCGCTTTCTGGGGGTAAGACAGTAAAAAACGTTCTTCCTTATCCTTACGGGTTATAAACGGGGAAGACAGATACATCCACACGTAACGTTTCCATAATCCCAGATATGGCTCCGGACTCTGTCTGCATCCATCCAATCCTATCACTTCAGGACCGATCACAGCGGCCTCTGGATGCTTTTCAAGGCATGAGACCAAGCTTTCTGCCAAATCATCGGATTCAAAACGGATATCATTATTGGTAAAAAGAAAATATTCCGGTTGATAACGTTCCCGCAAATACTTTGCACCGTAATTGTTTCCAAAGGCATATCCGCGATTCTCACAAGGAAGCACAATGACTCCAGGAAGCCTGTTCGACAAAGCCGCCGCCTCTTCTTCTCCTGCGCCGTTGTCGACGATAACGATAACATGCTCTAAACTGATTCTAGACAGTTGTTCCCGAACATATCGTACAGTCATATCATCACTGTGATAGCTGACTATTATAATACCCAATTTCATTGCTATCTTGCCAAAGAACGGAAACGCTTCATCGCCTTCTGGATCCGTTCCTTTCGACGGAGTTCCATGGCCGAGAAATAAGCATCATCCGTAGAATAACAATAAAGATACAAGCAGAGCACAACAATGCACTGCAATAGCATATAGTAACCCAGAGTCAAGGATGATGAAAGGATAAAGAGAGCAATCGCCCGAACGATAAAAGAATGACTACGGCCGAAACCACGGACGGCTACGACCAGAATGGTCAAGACAGGAATGATTCCAAACTGATTCCACATACCAATCAAGCCCATATCTGAATGAAAGATTCCCTCCTCTTGGAGCATAAAGGTCAGCGGATGGACTTCGCCTGAAATAAACCCATTCCCGAGAATATAAGTAAACTTGGGTCGATCAGGTGATATAAAATACATCAATGCCTTGATTCGATTATAATCAGGGTCACTCAACTGTTCCATTGTTTCCGACACCATAACTTCTATATAGTTCATGGTGAAAACCACGACCGTGAGGAGAAGTAACAGCATCAGGCCTTCAGCTATTAAACGGGTTCGCGCAGAACGATTGGACAATACAGCCAAAATCAGAATCAAAGCCGTGGAAAACAAAGCTGTACGATTTTGAATCAAGAAAAGCAACACCAGGATAAACAGCACGAGGTACATACACTTTCTCGTTTTCTTTATCCGCAAATCATCCAGCGCAAAAACCAAGGCCAATATGACAAAACGTTCTCCAACAAGCACATGGATAAACTCACCTTCCTGTACCAGTTGAACATTATCTCGCAAAACGACCCATCCCGGGAATTTGAATGTGACAGCCAGCGCAAAGAACAAATACAAAAAACAGAACCAATAGAGTGATTGGCGAATCTCCTCAAGCGAAGGCTGAATCGACAATAGTAACGGGAAAAGCAAATAACAATAAAAACGTCGATAAGTCAGCAAGGAAACATAAAAATGCTGACCATAACATAACGAGGCCGGAATAAAAGACAAAAGCATTCCCAATGACAACCATGCCAGCGGCGTCAGATGCTTTTTAATACCGCCACGGAACGTAAAACCCATGTATTTAATATACATCAAACCCATTGTCACAAGGAATAAGGTAAAACCATTATTCCCTCCGAAAAATGGTTCAAAGGGCACCAATTCGAAAAAGTTCAGAGAGCAAAGCATCAGGAACAGCAATTCCAAGCTCATCCCCAGCCTTGGCCCTCTTTTTTTCGGGATATAAAGCAAATTTGTCAATGCAATCTCTTTCTAACTCCTGCAAGGAGGGAATACACCATCTCGTCCTTTCTAATCGCAAGGACATAAACAGTGACATATATACCCATCCACAACGTTGTCACGGCGAAACGAACCCAATGGTCCGGAATCAGAATGTAACATAGCACACATCCGATCAATGATGGGAAATATACCAAAAACATCCTGAAGGATTTTCTCCAGGGAAAGGAGATTCCGGAACGTTTCTTCGTGAAATACGAGGCCATGACCAGAACCGACAGTTCGCAAGTAAGCCAAACGATGGCTGATCCCGTTGATTTTAAGTGCTTTACCAGCAACAAATTCAAAGTAATGCCCAAAATAGCGCCTACCACGGAATTAATAAAAACTTCTCGGTCCAGACGAAGCGGCATCAGAATCTGAATGACAAAGATTTGTTCGAAACCGATAATCAGTATTAACGGCATAATGATACGCGTGGGCAATATAGCCCCTTCATATCCCGCTCCTGCCAACAGGCGGACAACTTCCGGTGCTGTTACACCGAAGAATAATACCAGCGGGACTGCGTACACGAGTAACAAATCGAAAGACTTGTCAATATACTTTTTAAACTCTTCCATTCTTCCTTCAGCAAGCAGGGAAGACATCCTCGGAAGCATTACACCTGTAAATGCCGAAAAGAAAGCGATGATAATACCATGTAACTTGGTGGCCGTTGTATAATAACCTACTTGAATCTCGTCTGTGGCAACACCGAGATATGTGACGTTGAATGTGATGTACATCGATGACAAAAACATATACAGACCAAGAGTCAGATATGGTTTGACATGACGGGAAAGATTCAATCCGTGAAAACAGATACCCACTAATTGCTTGGAGTATAACAGATTGATAATGGCATTCCCTGCTATCATCAATACAGATAGTAAGTAATAAACAGTGTAGTCTTCTGCCTTGTGAACAAAGGCAAACACCGCCACGACATACAAAAGCTTGACCAGGATTGTACGACCTGTAATATATTTAAACAGTTCTGTACCGCGGAACAACCAGTCAATACATGCAAAATTAGCAGTGAGTTTGACGACACCTATCCATAATAGCCTACGATATTGAAATAGAGATGGAACAGTGTACATTGCTCCTATCAGAACGATAATCGCAATGACAGTAGTTGAAAGATTCAGCAGAATAAATTCCGAAAAGACCTTACTCCTGCGCAACTCATCATCTCTGCATGCAGCAATCTCCCTATTGCCGACAATTGATATTCCCATCATCGAGAATAGAATGAACCACTGTAGAATGCTGTCAACAAAGTTGCATACACCGATATTAGCTACTCCCAGCACCCGCGACACATAAGGATAAGTAATGAGCGGGAACAAGTAGTTGGCGACTGTCAGAAGGCTGCTATAGAAAAAATTATGCTTTATGCTAACCATTTTCAAAAAGCATCCAAACATTCCTTCAGCGAGGCATACCAGTGGGGGATGCTGAGGCCGAAGGTGGTTTTAAACAAGGTCTTGTCCAGGACACGGTAGTGGCCGCGGGAGGTGGCGGAGGGATACTCGCTGCTCCGGCAAGGCTGGATGGTGCAGCTGCCTCCGCCAAGGTCGCGGACGGCGCAGGCGAAATCGTAATGCGACGCGACCCCTTCGTCGGCATAGTGGTACAGGCCGGTCTTGCCGGTCTGCCGCGTCTCGATGATCCGGCAGACGGCATCGGCAAGGTCGGCGGCGCGGGTCGGCGATGCGACCTGGTCAAAGACGGCTTTCATCCGGCTGCGCTCCCGTGTCCGGCGGATGATGCGCGTCAGGAAATTGTCTCCATACGGAGAATAGAGCCATGAGGTCCGGATCACGATTGCGCGACAAGCGGAGCGGCGCACCGCCTCTTCCCCTTGCAGTTTCGTCACACCGAGCGCACCGCTGGGCTCCGCCGGGAAATCCTCCCGGAGCGGAACGGGAATTTCGCCCCGGAAAACACGGTCCGTCGAAAAATGAATCAGCAGGGCCTTCCGTTCCCGGGCGATTTCCGCCAGATAGGCGGGGGCCGTATGGTTCAGGAGTGTCGCCATCCCCAGATCCGTCTCCGCCTTATCCTCGTCCGTGAAAGCCGCACAGTTGATGA
>Ga0247611_10005786_pt1 | contig 16139 bp, 14 predicted proteins | sample 177DNAGHGhighgp2_FD_192422 | JGI IMG/M metagenome (GOLD analysis project Ga0247611, IMG submission 192422) | Sheep rumen microbial communities from Palmerston North, Manawatu-Wanganui, New Zealand - 1770 DNA GHGhigh gp2 | ecosystem: Host-associated > Mammals > Digestive system > Stomach > Rumen... | reverse complement strand
TGCTTTTCTGCAATTTTCTTTGAAAGCGCAGAACTAATAAGTTTCATGTAACGCAACGTTGATGAATGCTGGGTCATCGACGATAGTTCTGCAGGATAATCCCAATAAAACGCAAAACAATAAATGCGGGTTAACATTACCACTTTTGCGTTTTTGATAAAAATGGTAACGTTAACTGGACTTTTTCTTGCTCGGATGGTAATGCGTTTATAGAAAATAGGGAGAGTGTAATATGGAAAAATTCAAACGCGAAAACTACTTAAGAAAAATACGCGGTTTTTATGATGATGACGATATTATCAAAGTTATTACCGGTGTCAAAGATGTGGCAAATCCAGTCTCATGGAAACAATAGCAAATGAAATCAGGGATAAAGGTGTTCCTGAGACAAACATTATCTATATTGATCTTGATAAACGTGGTAATAGAAATATCAAAACAGCAGATGCTTTAGAAGAGATGCCCGCGTACTTCCTCGGCCAGAAGAATCTTGATGACGTGATAAAGATCACTCAGGACAGAGTGCTGAAGGTTTTGAACGAGCGGGAATAGAAACAGGCAGACCGGCCGTTACTCAGGCTTTTTGCCTGCTTCAGGACCTTTGTAGCGGGGCTTTCCGACAGAACCTTTTCCGTATTCGATCGCATCCTTCGGACACTGGTTGATGCAGGCCATGCAGTGGGTGCACTTATCGCCCCATACGGGTCTTCCGTTCTCCAGTGAGATATTCGACAGGGGACAGACGTTTACGCACTTTTTGCAGGAGATGCATTTGTCGGTGGACCTGAATTTTTTCGTTTTCATGAAGTCCTTATAGTAGACGTCCCTGACCCACTTTGTGACGGAATACTCGACCGCTCCGATCTTCTTGGATTCCAGTTTCTCGCCTTTTTGGATCAGGCCGGAAATCCTCTCGATCTCATTCTCGGCTTTTTCGATGATGTCGATATTCTCCTCGACCTTTTTCGTGGTGAACATGGCAATGTAATTCTGGGGCATTTCGATCTGTTCCGCACCCATGAATTCCAAACCTTTTTCGGCGCAGAGCTCACCGCCTACTCTGGGGGTGATTCCCATGGAAGCGGCACAGGTAACGATGAAATACGCCTTCGCGCCTTTCGGGAAACCTGCCCATTCGACAAAATCAGTCATAGCTCTTGCGGGTGCGGACATGTATGAAGGGCAGACGAAGACATAGACTCCCGTATCGGTAAAGTCAGGACGTTCCATGGTCCTGGTGTATTTCGTGATGTCAGTGGCATCCTGTCCGAGAACTCTTGCGATCCCTCTGGCGACAAATCTGCTGTTCCCTGTGCCTGAAAAATAAAAGACCATTTCAATTCTCCTTAAGAGGCATTATGACGGTTTCCATGAAGGTTCTGGCGCCGTCCTTTTTGAGGAGCATCTCGAGCGTCTTGCTCGAAGGGTTACCCTGAACTATCATCTTCTCTCTGAAATCCCTGAGCTTTTCGTGATATCCGGGCAGATTCTTTGCGCTGCTGACGGATCCCAGATATGCCCTGACAGAATCAGAGGCCATGTTTACGAGTTCTTCAGGCTCACCCGTCTTTATCAGGGAATAGGGCATTCTTTCTTTTATGTACCAGTTGTCTTTCTCATCATAATCAGGAAGCGACGAGTAATGGTCAAAGACATTTTTCAATGCCTCATCAGCAAAGTCCGTCATGCCGCATCCGTAGTATTCGACGAACACGCAGCGTTTCTTCTTCATGCTCATCGCATCGATCAGAAGATAGGGAAGACCGATACATTCCGACGGCATAAACGACATCGTGACAAGTTCCATGCCCATCTTTGTCGCCGTATGCATGATCATCACATGGCCGAACCCTTTGACACCAAACTCATCGACTCTGAAATGCATCAGGGGCAGGAGCTTGGGATATTTCATATTCGTATAGCAGTCCTCCGGAAGTTGAACCGCGTTGCTTTTCAATATGAGTCCTTCCGCGTCCTGCCTGATCCTGCCGATCATTTTTTAAAACTCTTTTTGATGTATTCCGAAAAGCTCATGTCGCCTGCAATGGTGTCGCCGACCATGTCGTGCGTTAAGGTCCATTTCGAGAACTTGATGATGGCTTCCTTGCCGTTCTTCTTTATCTTGTTTATCCATGCCAGCATATCGAATATTCCCGGTGAAGCCCTCTTTATCACAGGCTCCTTGCCGGCTGCTTCGAAGCACATTTTGGCGATCTCTTCGTACGAATATTTCTCTTTTCCTCCGACGGAATAGGTAACGTTCGAGTCGGTCATGTGATCAACGATGAACTTTGCGAAATCCTCGGTCGAAACGACATTTGCATAGACCGGGTCTTTGCCCAGGAGCGTGACCTTTCCCTTTTCGATCATGGGTTTGAAGACTTTCACGATGTCATAGAAATAACCGGTGGGGCGGTGGATGACATATGTCAGGCCGCTTTTCTTAAGTTCCTGCTCGAAAAGGAATTTCGAATGGACCATCGGAACATCAGGCGCGGTATCCGCCTTGACGACGGAAATGTAAACGAAATTCTTAATGCCTGCTTTCTTTGCCTCGTTGAGCAGATTCAGGTTGCCCTGGTAATCGATGTCGTAATTGCTTACCGTGGCAGATCCTTTGGTGAGGCCGACGGTCGTAATGAGAGCGTCCGCGCCGTCGCACACATGCTCGAGCGTCTTGGGATCGGTTACGTCTATCTTGGTGAATGTGAAACCGCTGTCCACACCGATGTCTCTTTGCGCCATATCGAGCGCTATGACCTCATGACCTGATCTTACCAATTCTCTGAAAATATCAGCGCCGAGATTACCATAGGCGCCTGCAAGAACTACCTTCATATGCTTGCCTCCTGCACGCTTTAAGGATAGTTCCATTATACCTTGCAAGGTTCCCAAATAAAATCGCCGGCAGGGCGGTGGCTGAAAACAGTGAAATCGCCACCGGGATGCCGGCATTTATGTCAAAAGCTGATTGCTTTCCGATTAATTGAGCTCTGCCTTATCCTCGACCTTTGATACTGACTTTGTCTTGCCCGTTACTACAGTGAAGCAGCTTGTGAAGCAGAGTGCAAAGCAGATTCCGAGAGCGAAATTCTTGAAGACCAGGCCCCAGATGATCACCATTGCGATGAAGAAGACCGTATCGGTCATTACGATGCCGAAGATGCTCTTGCTCTTGAGCTTTGAGACGATCTTGTCCTGATATTCGGCTTCGCAGATCTGTCCTGATCCTACCGAGCTCTTGAAGTGATCGATCATGGACTGATCAAACATCTCCATTTCCTTTTCGAAGCCTTCAGCGAAGAACCTCTTAACTTCGACAGCCTTATCCGTTGAGGACTCGAACCATGAAGCAGCGCCTGTCTTTCCGGAAGGCTCGCCGGCGATCCTCTTTATGCAGGACACGCCGATGATGTATTTTTTCTTATCGATCTTTTTTGTCATTACGAAGATCTCTGCCGTGGGCATATCCCTGACCGTCTTGCCTCTGCCGTCGGTAAAGAATACTCTTGCTTCTTCGAACATTTCGCTCAGGACTTCATAAGAAAGATCATTCTTTAATCCGTCTGCGATTGCGATCCTGCCGTCTGCGATCTTCTTGATGTTGTACTTTGAAAGAACAAAAATGTCACAACCTTTTACATATTCCATAACTGTTTTCCTCACTGTTTCATTTGATTTTGCTTTCGACACCGTAATAGTATCAGGTGTGAAGCCGTCAAACGGAGAAGTGTCGTGAATGGAATAATTCCTGTCGCAAACTGCACAGATGGCGAAAAACAGGCCACTGCTGTCTGCAAATGCGGATAACATTTTGAAGTGAATCCCCGAAGTCTTACAACCCGGAACTAACATCCCGCCACAAAAGGCAAATTATCCCGAAGGCCTTATTTTCGCGATTTGGGATAAATTTTAAACGGGCGAATTATCCCAAATTTTCAAAAACACTTCACTTGGGATAAATTCATGACCGATTTTTATCCTAAACCGTCCAAAAACCTTTCCGCGGGATAATTTCATGCCCGTTTTTTATCCCAAAGTCTCAAAAAATGAATAAACGTTTTTGATCATTATTCCCGGAAAACGATATCTTGACCTTTCAGCCGATATCGTTTTTGATCATTATTCCCGGAAAACGATATCTTAAACTTCCGGCTGATATCGTTTTTGATCATTATTCCCGGAAAACGATATCTTAAACTTCCGGCTGATATCGTTTTTGATCATTATTCCCGGGAAACGATATCTTGACCTTTCAGCTGATATCGTTTTTGATAACTTTTTCTCGAAAACGATATTTTTGTTTCTTGCAGATTGCTTTTTCCAAGGTATCGAAACAGAGCACTTTTCCCATATCCCGATACCTCTGCCGCAATAGTCCATTTTTCAGCCTCGCGGACTCCCCAAAGTATTAAGATCAGCCGCGTTCGTCCAGGACTTTCTGCACTCTGTCCTGAGCTACGGACAGTACCTGGTCAAGATCTTTCTGCCCTGCGAAATAAGGCTGCATCTCCTCTACGAGAACGATGTTTATCGCGGCATCTCCGCTGTCCATGAACTCGCAGGATGAGATTATGTCTGCGAGAGCATCGACCTGGCTTTCGCTGAAGTTGAGCTTGTTCCTCGGAGGGATCTTATTGCCGTACTCGTCGTATCTGTCAACGTCGACACCGCCCTGTTCGTTGTAGTAGTCGACTGCGGCAAGTCCGGCCTTACGGAATGCGTCTTTGTTGAGGACGAAGTTACCGTGCATGGCGATCTCCTCCTGAACCTTGTCCGACATCAGCATCTTTATGAATTCACCGCACGCGTCGACGCTGACTGCCTGGGCCGAGACCGCGATGGAGGTGTACTGGCCTGCCGCAGGTCCGTGTCCGTCTGCGGAAGGGAGGCCAAGTATCGCTGTGGAGCCGTTCAGGTTTTCGAGATTTCTGAAATACGAGTAATAGGAGCCGCACCATGTGTAAGCGGCCAGTCCAGTATCACTGAGGTTATAGCCGTTGATGGCGTAAGTGCTGTATCTGCCCTCGTTATCCTGCTCGTCCCAGTCAGTGCTCTTTCCGCGCACGTTATCCTTGACGAATTCGGCGAGCGCCTTCAGTGACGGATCGGAGAAATCGGCCTTGCCGTTTACGATGTACCTGTCGCTCATGGAATTGAACAGTTTGGCGAAATACATCGTCTGACCGGAAGGGATGACATCCGTCCCGTTCAGTGTGTCCTTGAGGAACTTTACATACTCATCAGTCGTAAATCCGACCCCTGAGCTCCCTGCGTATTGGGCATCGGTCTGGATGCCCTCGACGGTATAACATACCGGGAAGTTGTAGAGCTTGCCGTCTGTTTTCGCAGCATCGAGTATGTTGGTGAAATATTTCGAGGAATCGAGCTTTCCGATGTATGGTGTCAGGTCGGCAAGATATTCCGGATTTTTCAGCTGGCCGTAAGCGTTTACATCCATCAGCATGTCAGGCCCCTCGCCGTTCAGTATATCCATGGCGAGCTTGCTGCTCATCTCGGCGTTGTAATTGAGCTGCTGCGCATCCAGTTCGTCATCGCTGTTTAAGTCGCTGTAACTGTAGTTGGCGATGTTCCTGTAGCGGTCGGTAACCTCGATAAAGTAGTCTTTGTTGGTCTCATTGAATTCGATGACGGCATCGGCGATCTTGTCGTCCATATATCCGTACGAGGAATACATCTCGAGGATCGTCTTGCCGGCATGGGGATTCTTTTCGGCCCTGTTGAATTCGACCATATAAAAAGTGCCGTTCCTTTCCGGAAACTCCGAGAACGGATTGTCATTGTACTGCGTACCGCAGAGCAGGAAGGCATCTTCCGATATCTCGGCTATCTGAAGGTTGGTCAGGATGTTCCTGTTTATTCCGCACCAGCTGTAATTGAACATCTCGGTGTCGGTCTTTTCCTTGAGGTTGATCTTTGAGATGCCCGCGGGTGTCGCATAGTAGACATTGCCGTCCGACCCGTTGAAAGTCGAATAGAGCATGCCCAGGTCGATCCAGTCGTAATCCTTTGCGTCTGTCTTTGTTATGGTCCCGGACTGAAGATCGGCTATGAAATAAGCACTTCCGTTATCCGCATATGTGATAACCAGTGCGGTGGTATTGCTCAAAGGAAGGACGGCCGAGATCTCATAGATGCTGTTGCGATCTTCCTTGATCTCGATCTTCTTTTTGCTGCCGTCGGGTGAGGTAACATTGAGGATGGCATAAGACAGGTTCGAACTCCAGACCATTTCCGAATCCGCCGTATAATCCCCTAATCTGAAAGTCTTCCGGTAAATGCCCGTTTTTCCGAGGTCGCGCGTATCCGTGATTTCTCCGGTGGCAATATCGATATCCATCTCTTTTACGAGGGTTTCCCAGGTCTTATCTTCGATGGAAGTATATATGACCGTGATCTTTCCGTCCGAGTAGCGGGCGTTCTCGGCATAATCACTGTCCTTGAGTTTGGTGCTGAGGTCTATTGTCCTGACAGTCTTTTTGGTGGCTCTGTCCACAATGGTCAGAACGGATATTGCATAGTCGGAGTAGTTATAGGTTGCCCAGTCGATCTTATCCGGTATTTTGTAGTTGCCGCTGGTCAGAACGATTATGTTGTTCTCATCAGAACCGACATAGTCCGAATAAACATATTCCATTTCGCGTTCCTGATTCAGCCCCTGATCCACGTCGTAGAGCGCGGTATCAAACCAGGGCGTGTCGTCCGAGATGGTTTTCTTTCCGGACGCGCCGCCTTTTTTCTTCCCGCAGGAAGCCAACGGCAGCACCATTGAAAAAGCGAGCAGAGCCGTTACGGCTTTGATTATCTTACTATTCATACGTCTATCTCCCATTTCCCCGAAAAATCTATACCTTAATTGTAAGAGGCGGTTTCATCAAATCAGCATCAATTAAATGTCAAATTATTCAGATTAATCAGGGCGGCGCAAGGTCATAACGCATTGACACGGTAGGATATAGATGTTACTCTACCCCCATCGAAAAGAAGTTGCCCGGGATCTGTAATCGGTTTCCGGGCTTGATTTTATACACACGTTACTTTGGAAAGAGAGCATCCGGATATGGAACAGAATTCGAGAGAAAAAGAAATCGCCAGCCTGGTCAGCAAGGTCATATCTGATTATGACGGCGGCAAGAACATCGATACCACCGATATCTACAATAAGCCTGACCGCAATGAGGTCATCGACATCATCAACAACCTGTTCTTCGTGGTTTATCCCGGCTATTTCAAGGACCGCACATACAAGACATACAACCCCAAGAACGAGATCGCGGTCATGATAGAGGACATCTTCTATCACCTGAACAAGCAGGTTTTCCTGGCGCTTGATTTCTGCAAGCTCAGAGGTTCCATGAGCGAAGCGGAGAGGGAAGAGGAGAGCTACCGCATCTGCAGCGCGTTCATCGAAAAGATCCCCGTGATCAGAGAATATGCCGAGACGGACCTCCTGGCGACCTTTGACGGAGATCCCGCCGCAGGCAGCTTTGATGAGATAATCCTCGCATACCCGGGACTTATCGCGATCACAACCTACAGACTCGCGCATGAACTTTATCTTTTGAACGTTCCGGTCATCCCGAGGCTCATGACTGAGGTTGCACACTCGAAGACCGGTATCGACATCCATCCGGGCGCGACCATCGGAAAATTCTTCTTTATCGACCACGGTACCGGAATCGTTGTCGGTGAGACATCCGTGATCGGCGACAACGTAAAAATCTATCAGGGCGTCACGATCGGCGCTCTTTCGACAAGGGGCGGCCAGAAGCTCGCCGGCAAAAAGCGTCATCCGACGATCGAAGACAACGTCGTCATCTATGCCGGAGCGTCAATCCTCGGCGGCGAGACTGTCATAGGAAAGAATTCCGTTATCGGAGGCAACACCTTCATCACGAGTTCCGTTCCCTCTGATACCAGAGTCAGCATCAAAAACCCTGAGATGGAGTATTACTCTGCAGGCAATAAGCATGTCAAGGAAGAGATAAAGCAGGGCGACGAGTGGTTCTACATAATCTGACCGGATACGGCTGGTATGCCCTCATCGCTGCCATGGCGGGAGACATACTGGTCTCTCTTATCCTTCCGCTTTTCTATAAGGGATACAGCATCACGAAGATGTCCATCAGCGCGCTCGGCAATCCGAACAGCCCGGTGCGGCTTCCTTTTAACATCTGGATGCTGATCGAGGGCCTGCTGTTTCTCGCTGCGCTCCCCGCGCTTTACGGTCTCTACAGTTCAGTTTCAAAAGGCCTTGCGGTCACCACGGTCATTTTTGTCGCGGTGTTCGCTATCGGCGCGTGCATCTTCACATGTTTTTTCAGTGTCAATGAGTCGAAGGACATTGTGACCGCCGCGTCAAAGATCCACGGCGCCGCATCGGTCATAGGCTTCATGCTGTTCCTCATCGTTCCGCTGTTTGTTGCCATCCTGTCCTTCAAGAGCGGCGAAAAATTTACTGGAGTCGCGTCAGTCGTATGTTTTGTCCTGGCGCTGGCCTTCTTCGTTCTTTTCGTCATGTCCGATAAGGAGGAGTTCTCGAAAACAGTGATCGTCAACGAGGGTCTGTGGCAAAGGCTCAACCTTGTCTTTATGTACATGCCGCTCGTGATCGTCGCGGTAAAGCAGATACTCGCGGGAACGGCAATTTAAAGCGCTGTCACGCTTTCTTTTTCCCTGCCGTCAGCGCCGTTAATATCTCGATATATTCCGAAGTCAGATGCGAGGGATGGATCGATCCCGGAAGTATGTAGCCGATCTCCATGTAGTCGTCGACCTTGAGCTTCTTGGCGATTATGTTCGGGCCGTTCAGTTCCTCGTTTATCACGCCGCTGCAGATCGTGTATCCGTTAAGTCCAATGAGCATGTTGAAGAGCGTCGCGCGGTCGAGGACGACCAGTTCCTTGTCGCAGTCGACGGTGCTCAGGATCTCTTCCGCGAAATAGAAAGAGTTGTGGCTGCCCTGTTCGTAGGAGAGCCTGGGGTAGGGCTTCAGGTCTTCCAAAGTAAGGTATTTCTTCTTTGCCAGAGGGGAGTTATTTCCTATGAAGACGTGCGGCTCGGCCTTAAAGAGCGGAGTGAACGTCAGGTTGTTGTCCCTTAAAGTCTTCATTATTACCTCTTCATTGAACCTGTTGAGGTAGAGGATGCCGATCTCGCTCCTTAAGTGCGCCACGTCGTCGATTATGTTGAAGGTCTGTGTCTCCCTCATGTGGAATTCGTATTTGTCGGCGCCGCTGTGCTTGAGGAGCTCCACGAAAGCCTCGACAGCGAAGGAATAGTGCTGTGCCGAGACGAAGAACTTGAGCTTGCCGGACTCCTTGCCCCTGTAGCGTTCCTCGATGAGGTTCGTCTGCTCCAGGACCTGTCTGGCGTATCCCAGGAACTCCTCGCCTTCGGAGGTCAGCTTGATGCCTTTGTTGGACCTCATGAAGATCGTGATGTTGTATTCGTTCTCGAGTTCCCTGATGGCGTTGGTGAGGCTCGGCTGGGCGACAAAGAGCTTCTTTGCAGCAGCGGTGATGTTGCCTTCCTCTGCGACGGTGACGACATATTGGAGCTGTTTGATGGTCATGGGAGCAGATTCCTTTCGATAGTCATTTTCTTGATTTTACCACTTGGTATAGACAAAAACTATTGCAAAGCGTCCGTTTTATGTATTTTACCCATTGCATCGATGGGAATATACTCCCATTCAAGAAAAACATCCGCAACATGAGGAGGCAGCAAAAATGAATACATCAGTTATAGGTTATCCCAGAATAGGCAAGGACAGGGAACTCAAGTTCGCGTCCGAGAAATATTTCAGAGGCGAGATCGGCGGGGACGAACTTCTGGCCGTCGCGAAAGAGATAAGGAAGGGCGGTCTTCTTAAGCAGAAGGAAGCCGGCATCACGTACATCTCTTCGAATGACTTCTCGTTCTACGACAACGTGCTCGACACGGCTTTCCTTTTCGGTATCGTTCCGCAGAGATATAAGGATCTGGGCCTCTCTGACATCGGCACATATTTCGCTATGGCAAGAGGCTATCAGGGAGAGAAGGGCAACGTCAAGGCGCTCGCTCTGAAGAAGTGGTTCAACACAAACTACCACTATCTCGTCCCCGAGATCGACGACGATACGAATATCGCGCTCACAGGCACCAAGCCCGTTGACGAATATCTTGAGGCAAAGGCACTCGGCGTCGACACGAAGGTCGCTGTCACTGGACCTTTCACGTTCCTCAAGCTTGCGAAGTTCACGGGCTCGAAAAAGATATCCGACGTCTCATCCGTCCTTACCGGAGAATACATAAAGCTCGTATCGCTCCTCGCGGAAAACGGCGCATCGTTCATCGAGTTCGACGAACCCTACCTCGTAAGGGATCTGTCGGCTGAGGACATCGCGCTTTTCAAGGAGATATACACTTCGATCCTCGCGGAAAAGAAAGGCGTCAAAGCTCTTCTGCAAACATATTTCGGCGACATCAGAGACATCTACGGCGAAGTAACGGCGCTTGATTTCGACGCAATCGGCCTGGACTTCATCGAAGGCAGAAAGACCGCGGAACTCGTTGAGAAGAACGGTTTCCCCGCTGACAAGATCCTCTTTGCCGGCGTCGTAAACGGCAAGAACATCTGGAGAAACAACTACAAAAAGTCTCTCGAGACGCTGAACGGCATCAAGGCCGCAAACATCGTTGTAAGCACTTCCTGCTCGCTCCTGCACGTTCCTTATTCGCTTGAGAGCGAGACAAAGCTCGCGGAGGAGTACAAGAAGCATTTCGCGTTCGCCGAGGAAAAGCTCACGGAGCTCGGCGAGATCGCGGAACTTTACGGCACAGACTTTGAGAATGCCGAAGCATACAAAAAGAACCAGGCTCTTTTCGAAGGCAGAGTTGACTGCGAGGACAAGGATGTCCAGGCAAGGGTTGCCGCCATCACGGATGCTGACTATGTAAGGCTTCCCGTTTTCGAAGAGCGCGAAAAGATCCAGAAGGCAAAGCTGAATCTCCCGCTCTTCCCGACGACGACGATCGGTTCGTTCCCGCAGACTCAGGACGTCAGAAAGAACAGACAGGACTTCAAGAAGGGCAACATCACAAAAGAGGAATATGTTGAGTTCAATAAGAAAAAGATCGCCGAGTGCATAAAGCTGCAGGAGGAGATCGGCCTCGACGTCATCGTTCACGGCGAGTTCGAGAGGAACGACATGGTCGAGTATTTCGGCGAGAACCTGAACGGCTATGTCTTCACCGAGAAGGCATGGGTGCAGTCCTACGGCACTCGTAACGTCAAGCCGCCGATCATCTGGGGCGATGTATCGCGCAGAGCGCCCATCACGGTTGAGTGGTCGAAATTCGCGCAGTCCTGCACCGACAAGCCCGTAAAGGGCATGCTCACGGGTCCCGTTACGATCCTCAATTGGTCGTTCCCGAGAGAGGACATCTCCATCAAGGAAAGCATTCTCCAGATCGCTCTGGCCATAAGGGACGAGGTATTGGATCTTGAGGCGAACGGCATCGGCATCATCCAGATAGACGAGGCTGCGCTCCGTGAGAAGCTCCCGCTCAGAAAGAGCGACTGGTACGGCGAATATCTCGATTTTGCGATCCCTGCGTTCAGGCTCGTTCACAGCAAGGTTAAGCCCGAGACCCAGATCCATACGCATATGTGCTACAGCGAGTTCACCGACATCATCCCCGCGATCGACGCGATGGACGCCGACGTCATCACTTTCGAAGCATCGAGATCCGACCTTCAGATCCTTGATTCGCTGAAGGAGAACAACTTCAAGACCGAAGTCGGCCCCGGCGTCTACGACATCCACAGCCCGCGCGTTCCTTCCGTTGAGGAGATCGTCGCAGCGCTCACGAAGATGAGGGAGAAGATCGAAGATTCCAAGCTCTGGGTAAATCCCGACTGCGGACTTAAGACCAGGGGAGATGAAGAGACGAAGAAGAGCCTCGTAAATCTTGTCGAGGCTGCCCGTCAGATAAGAGGTTAAGTCATGAAAGTATCACAGGTCTGCCAGAAGAAGAGGAGTCTCTCTTTCGAGATCTTCCCGCCCAAAAAGGACACCGAGCTGTCCAACATCGACGCTACTCTTGAAGTATTGTCCGAGCTCAAGCCCGACTTCATAAGTGTCACCTTCGGCGCGGGAGGATCGTCCAACTGCAACCGCACGATCGAGCTCGCGAAAAAGATCAAGTACGAGTACAAGATCGAACCTGTGGTACACCTCACATGCCTGCATTACGATAAAAACGAGATCGACGAGTTCGCCCGTGTTCTTAAGGGCGAGGGCATCGAAAACATCCTCGCCTTAAGGGGCGACCCGAATCCGAACGTCCCCGCGAAGAACGACTTCAGGCACTCGTCGGATCTCATCTCATACTTAAAGACAGACAACGACTTCTGCTTTCTGGGCGCATGCTATCCCGAGTGCCATCCCGAATCCTCGGGCGTGGTGAGCGAGATAAAGAGCCTCAAGAAAAAGGTCGACGCGGGCGCCGAAGTCCTTTTGTCGCAGCTCTTTTTCGACAACGAGATCTTCTACCGCTTCCACGAGGAATGTAAGATCGCGGACATAGACGTGCCGGTCATCCCGGGCGTAATGCCCGTCATCAATGCGGCGCAGATCAAGAGGATGGTCTCCCTGTGCAACGCCTCGTTCCCGAAAAGATTCCAGAAGATAATATCGCGCTACGAAGACAACAAAGATGCGCTTTTCGACGCCGGGATGTCCTACTGCCTGAGCCAGATAATCGACCTGCTCGTAAACGACATCAGCGGCATACATCTTTACACCATGAATAATCCGCTGGTGGCCAGAAGGATCTGCGAGGGGATAAAGAATATCGTGTGATCGCGAGTTTGGCGGGGCGGATGCTTTTCTGGTGTGACTTCGGGTCTGGCTGTCTCTGAAAAGTTGCAGGTATCGAAATCGGATGGTTTTACCGGATTTCGATACTTTAGCCATACAACCCGTAACTAACATCCCGCCACAGAGGCAAATTATCCCGAAGGCCGCATTTTTCACGATTTGGGATAAAAATTTAACGGCAAATTATCCCAAATAGAAAAAAACACTTCACTTGGGATAAATTCATGACCGATTTTTATCCCAAACCTTCCAAAAACCTTTCTGCGGGATAATTTCATGCCCGTTTTTTATCCCAAAGTCTCGAAAAATGAATAAAACGGGTAATTTCCCGAAAACGATATCTCTGCGCTTCGTCAGGTATCGTTTTTTGATAAATTCCATGAAAAACGATATCTTGAGCTTTTCCCCGATATCGTTTTTGAATACTTTTCCCCGAAAACGATATCTCAGTGCTTCGACAGATATCGTTTTTGAAATAATATTCCCGAAAACGATATCTCTGCGCTTCGACAGGTATCGTTTTTTGATAAATTCCATGAAAAACGATATCTTGAGCTTTTCCCCGATATCGTTTTTGAATACTTTTCCCCGGAAACGATATCGTGGCTCTTCAGCTCACGCCATCCCGTTCTTGATCATGTATGCCCGCAGAGCATCGAAAGTTGTGTCGCTGATAAAGCGCTCAATGCGGTCGGCGTCTTCTTCCGCTGTCTTCTCGTCGACACCCAGGGACATCAGATGCCTGGTGAGGAGAAGGTGGCGTTCATATATGTGCTTTGCCAGGATCAGACCGCCTTCAGTCAGTTTTATGTAGCCGTTGCTGTCGTTCCTTACGAGGCCCCTTTCCCTGAGCGAATTAAGGGCGCGGCTTACGGAAGGGCGGGTGACGCCGATGCGGTTGCCGATGTCCTTGCCGCGGACTTTATCGGATTCCAATGACAAAAGATATATCGCCTCGACATACATTTCGCCGGTTTCCAATATGGCCATGAGAAGAGGACTCCTTTCAAAAAGTTAGCCATAACTTACCAAAACAAAACTCAGATTTCAATAGAAAGTTCAGCAAATTAACAATAAGTGACGCTTGACGCGTTAGCGATTGCTAACTATACTTGTAAACGGTTAGGGGAGCCTAACTATATATTTACGTGCACGGTCAGATAAAGATGACCTGCAGACAAGGAGTGTGGTTATGATGCCTCTCGTTTATGCGGAAGTGGGAGAGCCCCAGATCATAAAAAGGATCGGCGGGTCGCCTGATATCAAAAAACATCTCGAGGACATGGGATTTACCGTCGGCAGTGAGGTGAGCGTCGTAAGCGCGATCGGAGAGAACCTGATAGTGAAGGTGAAGGAGAGCCGCGTAGCTGTCAGTGAGGAATTGGCAAGAAAAATAATGATATAGGAGGAACAGGCAAGTGAGGACATTAAAAGAGGTAAAGGTGGGTGAGACCGTAAAGGTCACTAAGCTCAACGGTGAAGGCGCGGTAAAGCGCAGGATCATGGACATGGGCATCACAAAAGGCGTCGAGATCTATGTACGTAAGGTAGCCCCGCTCGGTGATCCGGTCGAGGTAACCGTTAGAGGCTACGAGCTTTCACTTCGAAAAGCCGATGCCGAGATGGTAGTGATCGAGTGATATTGCATATTCTCACTAGGTCCTCGGAGCTAAAGCTCCTGCGGAAACGTTCGAATAAGCAATATCACTCGTACAGGAAACTGAACCGATAGTAAATGGAGGATAAAAAATAAATGGCAAGTAATGAAATCAAGATCGCATTAGCGGGTAACCCTAACTGCGGTAAGACGACACTCTTTAACGCGCTGACGGGTTCCAACCAGTTCGTCGGAAACTGGCCGGGCGTTACTGTCGAGAAGAAGGAAGGTAAGCTCAAGAAACACGACGGTGTTACGATCACCGACCTTCCGGGTATCTATTCCTTATCACCTTATACATTGGAGGAAGTCGTTGCGCGTAACTATCTCATCGACGAGAATCCGAACGTCATCCTCAACATCGTTGACGGTACGAACCTCGAGCGTAATCTCTACCTGACGACACAGCTCACCGAACTGGGCATCCCGGTCGTCATGGCGGTCAACATGATCGACCTCGTCAACAAGAACGGCGATAAGATCAACCTTGACGCCCTTTCCGAACAGATGGGCTGCAAGGCTGTTGCTATCTCCGCTCTTAAGGGAACGGGCATCATGGAGGCAGCCGAGGAGGCTATCAAGGCTGCAAACAACACGAAAACGGTTCCGCCGCACACATTCTCCGGCCCCGTCGAGCACGCGCTCGCACACATCGAAGAGGCTGTCCTGCACGATATGAACGAGGACAAGCAGAGATGGTATGCGATCAAGATCTTCGAAAGAGATGAGAAGATCATCGCAAAGCTCGGCATCTCCAAGGAGAAGATGGATCACATCGAAAAAGATATCGCTTCAGCCGAAAAGGAACTCGAAGACGATGCTGAGTCCATCATCACTAATGAGAGATATGTATATATCGCATCCATCATCAAGAGCTGCTATAAGAAGCAGAGCAAGGCAAAGCAGTCCACATCAGACAAGATCGATAAGATCGTTACGAACAGAATCCTCGCGCTTCCCATCTTTGCGGTTATCATGTGGGCCGTATATTGGATCGCAATGACGGCTTTCGGTGCAAGCGCAACAGACTTTACCAACGACCAGATCTTCGGCGACGGCTGGTATCTCTTCGGAATCGGCAGAGCCAATTATGAGGAGATGGTCGACGAGTGGGCAGGCGAGATGGTCTTTGTTGACGATGTAAAGACAGTGATTGATTCAGCCGTTGACAGCGACATAACGGGTGCGGAGAACCTACAGGGAGACTTCGAAGATGCTGATTTCGGTGCATTCGAAGAAGACTTCGGATTCTACGCTGACGAGTTCGACGAGAACGGTTTCGACCTTGCGGGCGCTCTTGAAGCATCCGGCGCGCTCGATGAGGAAGGCGAATTCACTTCACCCGGAATGAATGAGGCTGAAGGCGCTGTATTTGTTCCGAGCATTCCTGACCTTGTAAGTTCACTTCTCGAAATGGCCGGCGCTAACGATTTCGTAACCGGTCTTGTCGTTGACGGTATCGTCGGAGGCGTAGGTGCGGTATTGGGATTCGTTCCCCAGATGCTCGTCCTCTTCTTCCTCCTTGCGTTCCTTGAATCGTGCGGATACATGGCAAGAGTCGCATTCGTACTCGACCGTATCTTCAGAAGATTCGG
>Ga0247611_10005785_pt1 | contig 16141 bp, 8 predicted proteins | sample 177DNAGHGhighgp2_FD_192422 | JGI IMG/M metagenome (GOLD analysis project Ga0247611, IMG submission 192422) | Sheep rumen microbial communities from Palmerston North, Manawatu-Wanganui, New Zealand - 1770 DNA GHGhigh gp2 | ecosystem: Host-associated > Mammals > Digestive system > Stomach > Rumen ... | reverse complement strand
CCCCAGCCATTGCCGAACCCACCGTTTCCTGTTACTGCTGCTACGTCAGCAGCACTTAAACTACCATCTGTAAGTGACATTTAGTCTACCTCCTTAAAAATTAGATTTTAGTGAGATAGACACAAGACTTTGAATTACTTAATTAGTTGTCGTAATTGATTAGCCGTTTGAGCAAGTTGGTTAAATTGTTCTTGACTCATACGGCCAGATTGTAAAAGTTGTTTAACTTGTTGTTCTGGATTACCAGAAAAGGTTGAGCGAAATTGATTGAATTGAGAAAGAAGGTTAGTCATATTGTTGGTGGGACTAGTGTTAAAGTCATTAAATAAGGAACTCATGTTTCTTTACCTCCTTCTTTTCTTCTTTGGGTTCTTCTTTTGGTTTTAAATCCGCGAGTATACGTTCAAGTTCTTCGTGTGTGACGTATGTATTCTGCGCCGATGCGGTGGCCTCTTCGTTCGCAACTTTGGATACCTCTTTGTATTCAAATATGCGGAGAGGTAGTGGCATGCCGCTGACGTCAGAAGACTTCACATAGAAGACATTTGTTTCACTATCCATTAGCAGAACCTTTTGTCCTGGTGCGACAGGTACAGATTTCGCGCCAGCTTCACCCTGAACCCAATTAATTGCATTTACTTGTTGGGATGTTGAGGGCGCCGGTGTCGTCCATGTCTGTGCAGGGGCCGCAGTCGCGCCGTATGAATAGGTCGGAGACGTATATGTCTGCGGAAAATAATTATTGTAGGCCATAATTATCAACTCCTTTTAAAATAATATATTGGTATCTCATTACCAGAGTCCCATGAGTCAAAGTAGTGCCCGTTGATTATACAGACTACGTGTTCGCCAGTTCCCACTATATAGGTGCCTTGTGGGAAATCGTAACAGAAATCTCTAATTGTATAACAATCTGGACAAGTATCGGGCATTTGATATTTCTTAAAGCCTTGCGACTTTAGAAACGTACCCCATACGCGGTTTGCCGATGGCATATCGCACATTTCGAAGCCTTGGCGCGCGAGTGCGTTGTAGGTTTGTTCCCATGAATAGTTTAAAGCGCATGATATGGCACGAATTGTACAATCACCAACGGAAAGACGAAGTGGATTTGGATTATAATAGACATAAGACATTGTGTGTACCTCCTGTGTAGGGTTAAGCCTAGAGAAGTTATTTGAATTAGTTTATCCCTAGGCTCAAAAGTGTAAGTCTTGTGCCTATCAGCGGATTGAAGTGAGGGAGTTGAACTTATTTGTGAAAAAGGTTTAACTTCCTTACTCATAAGGAAAGTGGGTTTTGGATTAAGGGGTTATAACTTTTTGAGTCAGGAGTTGAAAAATTTTTGCAATAAAAAAGACCTCGATGAGGAGGTCTTTTAAGTTTATTTATTTTTAAGTTCGGCAACTTCTTTTTTAAGTTGTTCGATTTCTTTGTGCTGTTCTTGGATAAGTTGTAACATTGGTGGAATAATTTTTCGCTCTTCCCAAGATTCTATTTGGTCACCGTCATAAGCAGTTGCTGCAGGGAAGTATTTTTGAACTTCTTCAGCAATAAAACCAACTTGAGTATTATAAGCTCTTGAGTTTGTATCTGCATCAGAGAAATATCCACTTTTGTAATTAAATTGCCTTATAGGTAAATTATATAATCCATGTGGGTCAAATTCAGAATTTTTTATATTTTCTTTATATCGTTTAGATGAAGAAGCATATCGTCCTATTTTTCCGCCGGATGCTATAGCCAGACGATTATCTGTTGACACTGTACCGCTATATGAACCTGCAGCAGATAAATATCCATTAGTATATACATGATTTGTTGCAGAGCCAACTGTTAAATTAATAGCTACTGCTGCTGTTGCCTCAATGTTTCCTTTAGAACGAATATTTACTATATTTCCATCAAAAAAACTTGCTCCTACCCCAGTATTATAACTACCATATCCAAAAAATAATTGATTAGCAGTATTGCTTCCAACAGCACTGATAGATGCGTTATTTGCTTGGTTTCTACAAACAAGCCATGTAGCATTTGCTAACGTAAGTGTACCTGTCATAGTACCACCCGACAACTTTAAATAAGTAGAAGTTATTGTATTTCCACTTCCATCTTGAGTAGCTTTTGTCGCGGTTGCAGCATTACCAGTACAACTGCCAGAAGAACCAGAGCAATTACCTGTTACATTACCAGTTAAATTACCCGTAATTCCATTGGCCCAAATATGTCCGTCTTTATAGATTCGTAAATTATTACCATTCCAGCCTTCGCCTTCGGCTCCAATATAGATATAACTAAATTCATCCGCGCTTCCATAAGCTCCTATATGAGCAAAATTCGCGCCATCGGCACCCTCAAAAATAAATGGAGTATATGCCCAACCGCCTCCACCACTAACTTTTCGAGTAATATTCGCTCTTATTGGTGATTCGTTAGCCATTCGAAGTATCATATTACATTCAATTCCTTCTTTTGTGGCTGCTTTACCAAACGCAATACCTTTGCCCCCATGTAAAAAATCAATTGTATAAAATGTACTACCAATAGAAGCAGAACCTCTAGTTCCTGTAGAACGAGAATCTCGAGGAGTAACATAAAAAGTATATGAGGTGTTAACGTCACATTTTGTTGGAGAGTCGGCTGGTCCTCCAATTAATGCATAAGCAACGCCATTATTAGCTATTGAAGACCAAGTAACTGAACCACTTACTTGTTTGGTATTACTATTTCTAGTAGAATACCAAACAACAGATGGGTCATTAGAACCGGTCCATGTAACCGTAGTTCCTGTTAACGGGTAAGCATCTTTACTAGGAACACTAAATCTCGCTGTTATAAGAGCATAAGTTCCTTCATCATTTGGAGCACCACTACTATTAGCTCGTTCTGCTGTTAAAGTAACTGATGGAACAGCATATTTTTTAACAACAACATTACCTAAAGAATAAACAGTAGTTGCATTTAAACTATCTGTTATAGTTAACTTTGCTGTAAAAGTACCTGATGCAGTAGGTTTTATTGATAGGGTCACCGGTGAACTACTAGTTGGAGTAGTTGTAGAGGTTTTGGACCAAGAGCCTAAATCTAACCGCAAACTTTTTAGTGTTGCTCCATCAGAAAAAGTTGCTCCATTTACTCTTACTGAATAATTTTGCCCATTATCATAAAAAGGTACTAAAGGAGCTACTTGCCCGTAAGTACAAGAAGGACACTGGTGCCACACTGCATATAAAAGTAAATTTTTATGCTGTGTCTCTGTATAAGTTCCTCCTGTGGTATAAGTAGCAGAGGTTGCTGTAGATGAAGCTGACCACCCCAAAAATTTATAACCACTACGGGTAGGCTCTGGTGAGCGAATAGTAAATTGTTGACCATAATAAACAATCTGCTGCCCTTGAGGACCTCCACTTCCATTATTAGCATTATAAGTAATTGAATAAGAAGCTAATGCTGGAATTGTAATTGTTAATTTTCCGCTTGAAGTAGCAGAACCTGAAGTACCAGTACCAGTAGAATAATCATTTGTATTTTCTATAGTGTAAGTACCATCTGGAGGGGGAGTAACTGAACCACTTGAGGGGCCCCAAGAAATTGATATATCTCGAGTATAATTAGATGTTTGTTTTTGATAGGTATAATTTTGCTTTAAACCATCCGGGGCAACCGTATGAGCACTTTCAGAGCTACCATAAGTTTTTGTTGACACACTAACACTAGCAGCATAAGTATTTTGAGAGGTCGCTGAAATTCTTAAAGTTCCTGCTTTTTGTAGCTGTGGACCTCCAACTTGTTTACCCCAAACTACTTGCGGTTCTACATGAACGGTTACTTGTGTGGGAGTCTCACTAGTAGTAACAGTGGTTCTAGCCCTATATTGAGTATATTTTCCATCATAGTTAAAATAATCACTTTTTGTTATATACCTTACTCGCGCGCCGGCTAAATCATAAGTTGCCATTTATACCTCCTAGTCTATCCATTTTAAACTTAAATTGTTAGCGTCATCAACCTGATGTACAGTCCAAGACCACTGTCCCAATCCTGCTGCCCCTGTCTCAAAATCTGTTTGATTCTGACTTAATCCAACATCTAAGCTATTAGCTACAATAGTTTTTTTAATAAACATTTCATCGCCTTGTATATAAGCCACTTTTGTTTCATCGTTTTGATAAAAGCCAAGCTCTTGACTCGTCATCGTTATATGAAACTGAGAATTAGTTCCAACCTGAACTACATTAGAATCTTCATAATAATTTGGTAATTCACTTACTACAGGGTCAGCTACTTCAGTATATACATTACCATCTTTAGTATAATATTTTTTTTCTGAATTAATTGCTTCTCTATCATTGGTTTTAATATAGGTATGCCCTACATGAATTAATGCATTGTTTGTGGTTGCACTTTCACCATCATATATATTAAAACCAGTGGTATCCACGCCCGCACGTTTATTACCTTCTTCATCAAAAATTGTTAAATTATGTAAATTAGCACCACGAGCAGTTAAAATACCATTAGTAATTTGAGTATATGGTACGCTTTCATTAGGGTCGGCATTTTCCTGTACATTTAAAATTCCATCAGTACCTACATACATACCCGTAATAGTAGTAGAATTAATATCAGAGACCCCGCTATAAATAAAGGCTCTATCCTCTGCGTTACCAATTTTCCAAGCACTATCTCCTTCTCCAATAGTACCACTAGATGCGACAATCGTACCTTTAAAATATCCATTGTCAGTATAAATACCCCAACCTTGAGGAAGAGAACCGCCAATTGTACTTAATCCATAACTATTTTGTCCATCTCCCAAATAACCGATTCGTACATTAGGATTTGCTAGATTATTATCACCCGTGCGTGCATTTGTTCCACCATATATATCAATATAAGTAGCTTTATCGTACCCATAAGAGGTCATCATAATACCAACTGGTTTATATGTATTACTATCATAAATTTCATACATAGATATTTTTATATTTCCTGTTCCAGTTATGGTATTACTATTTAGGTCTTCTATTAAAGTTTTTAATGAACCGGCAAAAATAGAATCATCAGAAGTTACGTCTGAAGAACCGTATATATTATTTACGGTAAAGCTCCATGATGAAGACGAACTATTATATTGCATACCAGACAATGTTCCAATACAGGTTCCTAATGGATAGGTAGTTTCAACTTCGTTTATTGCTATAATAATCGAACCAGTTATCATTACTTTAGAGCCAGTTTTCCAAACCACTCCACCAGTAACTACATTGTTTTGGTCACTTGGTAATGCGGCTCCTGATACACTAATGGAATAAGAAGGTATAGTACTACTACCCTCTTCTGAAGGAGTATAAGTAATCTGTATCGTGCCTGGAGTTTCTATAGTAGGTGCTATATAAAAACTACCACCTATAGTCGCGATATTAGCATTAGTCCAAGAATTCGTATGCATTTGTCCTTGCACATCTAATAAGCCTACCACAGTAGCGTTGGTAGTTGATAAATCTTCTGTTGTAAGATTTTCAATTTTTCCATCTATAGCTTCTAGATAATTAAAAATACCTCTAGTAGCATACAGCTCTTTATCTACTTTAAAATCTCCAGTAGTACCAATTAAAATTCCCTGCGAATCATGAGTAGCACCACTATCTATTAAATTATATGTATTATTATTATAATTGATTTTATCAATATATGTTGCCATTGATAAATCTCCTTTTATTTATTATTTAATGTACTACACCGTAGATATTGCCAGATGAATCAATATATGCAGAGTTTTGATAGAGGGATTTGACGTCGTCGGCAGATAGGGCGGTTGCATAGATACGGAAGTCAGATATATCCATATTATCATAACAATAATCAGTAGTATTTCCCCACCCATTAATATATATTGAAGTTCCGCTTATTGCCTTATACGTTTTAGCTTCTGCCCATAATTCTCCATCTAAATATACATAACACTTAGTGCCATTTCCAGTCATAACATAATGATGCCATGTATTAACAGAAGGAGCAGATACTTGGGTAGTAGTGTTAATTTTATAGAGTGGATTATTACTACTATCTCCGGTATTCCATAATACTCCACTATACATCCCATTTAAACGAATGCCATCACTAAAACCCCAAAACATTTTATTACTAAAGGTAGTATTTTTACCCCACCAAGCGAATGAATAAGTATTTCCAAAACCACTAGTAGGAAAGTTTGAAATATGTATTTTTTGATTTGTAGCTCCAATATGAGTTGACACTTGATATTTTGGAGTATCTGAAGTATAAGTTAGCGCGCCAATTTTTTCTCCATTGTTACAAAAACCAGAACAATCATATTCGGTTGTTCCATTTAGTCCCATTGTAGAATATAATGTATCTGCAGAATTTGGGCACCATGGAGTTGCAATTGAACCTTCTTCTAATTTAAAATTAGAAACAGTAATAGCTCCTTGCCCTGAGGCTAATGCACGACCAGAATCATCCATAAAACAAATATAAACTGTTTCGCCATTAGCTCCAGTTGCGGCAGTTTGAGTTCCATAAGTCATTACAAATGTTAAATAACACAAACCATTATGGTCTAATTGCAACACTCCCATTCCTGTATTATTTTGAGCATATAATGGAAATCTATAATAACTACCATCTTTTAAACCGCTTACTTGACAACTAATAGTATAGGTTGCATTTGCAGTTAACTGTTTAGTAGTGAATAGTCTAAAATAAGTATCGGCATTTTCAGTTGCAGGAATGGTAATTTTATAATCTCCTAACCAAGTGGTTCTACCGCCTGCTGCAGTAGAAGTTGGTGCTGCTTGTCCAGGAACAACATAGCGAGAAAGTAAATTCTCCTGTCCCCAACCTTGTCTATTTAAAGGATAGTGGAGTACCAATCCTTGTGAAATTTGTTTTACTTCCATTGGAGAAAGACAATGGTCATATAAACGAAAATCTTGAATTGCTCCATTAAAACTAAAATAACCATTGGCATAAGACTCTCTACCAATACAAGTAAAAGTAGCATCTGAAGCAAAATCTGGGTCTAAAGAACAATTTCGTTCTCCTATATAATTTCCATTTTTATACAATTTAACTATATCATTATTATCACGAGTACAAACAATATGAGTCCACTCATTTACTGGTACAGAACAATCAATATATGTATTATAATTCATACATAATACATCAACTTTTGTATTATCTTGACTTACTCCAAAAGCCCAACGCTTATTGGCGGTATTCCAATTACCAGAAGAAAATACACTACCATTATAGTGAACATGTGTACCATAAGGTTTTAGCCATACAGAAACAGAATAATTTCCATTTAATAAATCTGTAAAAGTATCTTCAATACGAATTCCATTAACTACCTGTGTGCCATCTCCCGCTTTCATTGCTTGTGAACCCAATTTGCCGGCTACCCAAGATAAAGTACCCAAAGTAGATATAGAATAATCACCTAAACCTTGATTGCGTAAGTCTCCCATCAATGGCATCCACAATTGTAGACTCATCGAACAATCCCTCCTATATTTAAATTAAATTTCTCACTATTTAAATTATAACATAAATCTATATATAAGTCAAATTCCCTATTAACGTCTCAATGAAATAAAAAGACGCTTTAAGCGTCTTTAAATTGAATGTGTATGTCCATTATCTGTAATTGAATGAGTAGCACTAGTAACCACTGTCGTTGATGAAGTCGCCGCTTTTGGAACTGTTACATCAGAAGCACTAACTGTAGGTATTTTTGAACCAAGAGTTGGTGCTGTATAAGTATCTGTTCCTTGAGTAAATTTTGCAGCAGAACCAGCAGTATAAAATCCACTTCCTAAACTCGCTGCAGTAAAGGTATCCGTACCATAGGTTGCTGCGGTAAAGGTGTCTGTACCATAGATTGCGGCAGTAAAAGTTATATTCAATTGTTTTGAATCTGTTCCATCCACTGCCATCATAAGGGAACCGCCAGAAAAACCCGCATGTGAATATGAACCGCCATTAAAGCCCGTATGTGAATATGAGCCACCATTAAATTTTGTAGTATCAATTTTAGTTGGAACATTAGCAGTAAATGAATCAGTGCCTTGTGTAAAACTACCGGAAGTTTTTACTCCATAATCTGTTGCGTGTGACCCAACAGTAACTTTTGAAGCTGTTGTAGAGCCACTAACACCAGTTATAGTCGTAGTATTATGGTTGGCAATAGTAATTCCTGTTGTTGAATTACCAGTAACAGTAGGCACAGTAGGTATATCTGAAGTTAAGGCTACTGTACCAGTTTTATTCGGTAAAGTAATCGTTCTATTTCCACTCGGCGCGCCACTAATTATATCAATATAATAAGCAGTTGTACCATATAAACGAACAGTACCTTTCTTCCAATTGGCTGTTGTTGAAGCAGTAGAATTACCCAATGTAAGCAATGCGTTTCCATTAGACCCATTTGCTGTACCATTTGTACTAACATATACAAAACCAGTTATATCATATTGACGAGTCGCGGCCGCGTCTCCAGTACCAACTATTGGATAATATGTTGTTCCACTAGTCACTGCACCAACTTCCAATTTTTTATCGGTGTCAGTTGGCATTGTAAAAATAAAACTGGTTCCACCCGCAGTTAATTTATATTTTGTGCCATGAGCCAATGTTAATTGATTAGTTCCACTATCTGTTGCAATTGTAGTAGTATAAGTATTACCACTTGAAATTTCACTTTGGTTAACCCATTGTGGAGCAGCGTTCCCTTGAGAAACCAAAACCTGACTTGCTGTACCACCTGAAGTAGGAGCATAAAATTGTGGATAAGTTGTGGCGGCCCCATTCAACTTGGCAATAGAAGTAACTGCTTGAGGATAACCACCTGTAAAATAAACAGGCAAGGTTTCAGAACCGGCCGCGGCATCTTGTCCTTGTGAATTAATAAGCTTAGTTGCACCAGTTGCTTGACTAGCTGTAATTGTAACATCAGTTGTAGTTGAGGTGCCATTTGCTCTAGTAATAGTTAGTTGAGCATCAGTAATAGATACCCCCGTAATTGCGGTTAATCCCGCAGCATCTGTAATACCATAACCACTTAAAGTAGTTGGTTTATCGGTAGTAATTTTATTCCAACTTAAATTTGGTATATCAGTTGCAACTAATTTTCTAAACGTCGGCGCTGCGGCATCCCCAGAACTTGGACCGGCTAATACTTTATTTGCATCTTGATTTATAAAACTAATCGTTGTATTAAGAGTAGTTGAAGATGCTGTTGAAGTAGAAGATTGAAGTGGATTTGAAGCTTGAACTCTTACTGAAGTAACTGTACCAGTATTAGTTGTATATCCATTTGGGTTGGTAGAATTATATGGCGTATATCCTAAAGCGGTAGTTACATCGTTCGAAGTAATACGAGTTAAATATGAAGAGTTTACATTAGTCCAAGGTACGTTAACAAACAGTACACCATTTTTATCAATTTCAACAGCATAATATCTGTCGCTAGTTGTGGTTTTAGCAGCAATAGTTGGAGCATTTGTATTCGCCGCCGCGGCGGTAGTTAAAGTTACTGCATTGGTTGAATTATATGCAGGCTTTACTCCTCCTAATACATTATACTTAGCAGTTGGTAAACTATAAGTACTTGTATGACTTGCAGTGATATACCCATTGGGATTTGTTGAATTATATGGTGTATATCCCAACGCAGTGGTTACATCATTTGAAGTAATACCAGTTAAATATGTACTTGTATCTAAAGTCCAGGTATTCGTTGCGGTTTTTTTCAAAAAACCCTTAGTTCCTGTTAATGCTTCAATTGCTTTTATGTCATCTGCATCAGTTATTTCTGAAAGTGCATATGAAGGCTTAGTTGGTGTTTTTGCCCAATCGGGAACTGTTGGGTCTGTTTCAGTATATGAGGTTAAAAAAGTCACACCCTTAGTTGCTGTAATTGCTCCATTAGTCGCGCTAATTGCTGTAATGGCATTACCATTACCTGTAGTTGTTACTGTAGTAACTGTATCAGTAAATTTCGGTTGATTTCCTACTTCAACCCCATTAATGGTATTAACTTGTAAATTATTAGTAAAAGAAGCCGCGCCATTAACTGTCAAATCACCAGTTGTTAATTCATCTATATTAACCGAATCACCAAATACAACTGGCCCAGTTATAGTTCCTCCTGTTAAAGAAAGATAAACCGAATCTAAATTTGTAACTGTAGGTATACCATCACTATTAAAATAAATAGGTTGAGTAACACTACCATAGCCTTGAGTTAATCGCTCTGCAACCGTGCCCGCGCCACCACCGATTGGAGTGGTAGAATTTCCTATATAAAAGCCAGGTGCATGAACATTACCCTCTCCGTCTACCCAAAATTTATAAGTCCATACTGCAGGAGACTGAGTATCTTCTAAGTCTCTAATCAAATTACTAGCATCGGTTGTCGCGCTAGCATTTCTAATATATAAAAATTTGTCGGCTTTAGAAGTAGGAACGTGTATACCATAATCCCATCTTTTATTGTTAGTACCGTCAGAAAAAGTTAAAAAGTGTAAATAACTATCATTAGATTCATACCACCCCGTATGTATACGATTAGTAGCTAATCTCCAGGTAGAAGTATCTCCTAATTGAATAAAAGAAGAACCATGACCTATTATTTTTGCACTATCATGTAAATTATAATCAGTATAGTTACCAATATCCCAATAATTATTAGAATCTGAACCAATTTTACCGTCAACCGCTTCAATCGTACCATGTATATAAGCTCCAGCATTTACTCCAGATTCTAATCCTTGAGATAAACGAAAATATTGAGTAATAATATCACCCTTAACTAAATCAATTTTAGTACCAAAAGAAGCAAACTTAGAATTACTACCACGTTGATAATTGCCACTCTGTAAAGTACCATTTGCTCCAATTATTAATTGAGCATTACCAGTTGAAGGGTTATTAAAGGTTAAAGCATCTCCGGTCCAAGATGAAAGTGTGGTAATTCCATTCCGTAAAAAAATACCACTAGCTTGAACCAAACTATTAAAACCCCCACTTGCTGGGTTATTTTTATAAGTAGTACCAGGTATATTAGTTACATAAGAACCCGCCGGCACATTAGTAGCTGCTGTTTTTTGTCTCCAAAAATATTGATTTAAATCACTAATTGCACTACTCGCGCCTTCAGCAATAGTTTTCGCTTCACCGGCGGTTGTGTTTGCTTGATTTGCTGTGTTGTTCGCAGCTTGGGCAGTTGAATTTGCTGCGGCTGCAGTACTTGTGGCACTTGTAATACCATTATCCTTATATTTTGTTGTACTTGTTTCGGTTGGGTTAGAATAAGTAATAACAGTTTTAACCCAATAATTTGGCTTGGTATTATCATAAGCCGGTACAGTAGATTGCCAACCACTATAATTATCTGCTGGAGTTCCATCTCCATAATTACAATATGTAGTTACAATTGAATCTACACTGCGGCCGGTTGCTCCTGTAGAACCAGTTGAACCAGTTAAACAAACGGGCTCTCCATAGCTATCCGAACTAAGAGCAACTCCGCTCATTTTAGTTACGGTACGTTGCCATATATATTTACCTTGTTGCCACGCAGGTATATCTGTACTCCAATCAGAGGCAGAAGTAGGCGCAGTCTGATTTGACGTAGACTGCGCGTACTCCATATATATTTTTTCTATGTCGTTATTATCGGTAATTGTTATTGTTCCATATGAAACTTGAGCCATAACATTACCTCCTAGTTAACTTCAACTTTTACATCTGCTGTAATTTTTGAATTAATTAAACTACTATCTATATAAACACATTTACCAGTTGTAGCTGGTTTTCTTTTACTACTATCTAACACATCATCATCTGGCCCACGATAAGTCCAAGTATAAGTACAACTAATAGTCGCTGGATTCCAAGAACTTCCAGTCTTCTTATACAAAACCGCACTACCGCGCGCGGCCACTGAATCATCAGTACTGGTTGTATTAGTAGGTTTAGTAACTACAATACAATATGTAGCATTAGCATCAGCATCCGTAGTACTTGTAACCGCCTCAATATTTAAAGGAATCTCGTCGAGTTCTTCATCATTTCTAGTAACTCTTACATACATTGCGCCAAAACCTTGACCATTTTTAATTTGAGTACCAATAGTAGAATGAACACTTACCTGTATAGGGTCAAACTTATCAATAAAAGATACATAGGTGCGATAAGTATTAGTTCCACCAGATGGATAGGTTACTATAACTCTAAAAGAACCAAATCCATCAACTGCATTCGCACCTACAGTTAAAGTCTTCCCACTTGCACTTGCACCAGTTTTTAATTCGCCGTACCCATCAGCGCCAGGATTAGTACCACCATATTGTTGCCAACTATAGGTTGCATCTCCATCAGCAATAGGTGTATTACCATCTAATACATTTGCTACTGCTGTTAATTGTCCTTTACTATTTTCCCATACTGTACCCTGAGGGGTATCAATTATTACCATTACGGATTCTTGCGCTGCTGAACTACGTGACCAACTGAATAATTTAGAAATTTCTGTAGCTGTTGTATCATTCACTAAAGTACCATTAGTATCATAATGTTGCCCAGTAACTTGGAAATTTAACTGCGCGCCACCTTTAGTAGCTAATGTGGAACCCGCAGGAATGACATAAGTAATTGTATTTCCACTGACAGACTTGCTAATAGATTCTCCCGATGGTACAGTAAAACCACTAATATTTGGAACCGTAATAGTAGTTGGTCTAGTCGTTGTACCTTGATAACCAGTAAAGTGAATTGTAATAGTATAGTCACTTGCTAATTTATTATTGGCAAGACAAGGAATACTTTCGGCCTCGTTATCAATTACTACATTAATTGCGCCAAGACCTTCTTTACCATCTTGACCTTTAGTACCATCTTTAGTAACGGTAACTGATTGTGAAGCTAATTGTTTTGTAAAACCACTATCTTCATATAATATAGCACGGAATACTTGAATACTTGCTCCAGAGAAAGTATAAGTTAAAGTACCTCTCGCGGTTGTATTATCAGTACTAACCACACTATTATCAGCAAATACTCTAATAAATCCATTATTCCAAGTTTCTGTTGTGGTACCAACAGTTCGTTTTGCAGTAAAAGTTACTTGTGCTGGACTATATGTTCCCGCTTCATTTTTGTTAACAGCTACTATATCAGCAATAATATCATAAATAACTGGGTCTTCTCCGTCTTTACCAGCTTTAACTTTAACTAATGAAAACTGCTTTTCAATGCGTTGAGTGTTATCTGTTTTGTTAACACAACTAAATGTTATATTACCTGTATCAACCGCGGCATCCATGCCTGTAACTTTTACATAGGTGTAACCCTTATCAGTATTATCTGGGTCACTCCAAGTGGTACCATCTTTAGAAACCTTATAAGTTATGCCAGTTGTTCCATTAATCGTAATATTCCAATTAGGAGTATCTGTATTACCATTCTTATCATAAATAGTAATTTTAGTTGTGGTAGCATCTCCAAATGCGCCAGTTGTCGGATTACCATTCTTATCTGCTGGTATCATTTGGTCATCATTAGTAAGGGTAGCAGAAGCAATCATGCCTCCGTCTCTTAGCTTAGTAATTGTAAATATATCAGATACTTCATTACCATCTACATCTACAGCTTCAAATTTAACTGTTAGAGAATCACCCGTAAAAATACTTGCTCCACTTACTTGTTGATTTTCAAAAACTTTTAAAGTTGATGGACTACCAGAAGTAATATTTTGTTCACCACCAGGTCCTGTAGTTGGATAAGATAACCAGTTATTACCTGACTTATATTTCCAACCAACTGTAGTAACATTACTATAAGTAGCGGTTAAAAGAATTGGCGATGCTCCTGCTTGTTTTAAATTACCAGTAGCATCATAAGCAAATATATTATTACCACTAATTTTAACTGTTTTTGCTGAACTACCTCGACTAATTAAAGAAAAATCAATACGTCCAGTAGCCTCCAACTCATCTGAGCCAAAATCCGGTGGAGAAAAATAAGCGGTAACTTCATAAGTAACTATTGGACTTCCAATAGTTAAAATATTTGCATTAATAGTTAAACTTTCTTTTCTTGCTGTATCTGCAACCACCTCATTAGAAGTAAATTGCGCTTCTACTCCATTTACATATTTTTTCCAAGTATATCTTGATGCAGCTGTCTTATTCGTACCTGCATAAAATGCAACTGGAGTTATTACTAATGGATTATTATTTTCGGCCCAGTTAGGTGAGTAAGCAGTAGCACTACTTTCGTCTGGATTATAAATTTGAGTTTGTGCCTTATTCGCCTGTGGATAAACCGAAAATTCACCCACGTCGGTTATATCAACAATTGTTATAGAACCATAACTAGTTGTTGCCATTGTCCTTTTTCCTCCTAAAACTCTACTTCACATTTAAAAATTGCTTTAGATGCAACATCTTCTGGGCCTATTGTTATACTTTGACCACCAGGCAATCTTGCCCACGTTTCATCTTTAATTCCATTTTTATCATATTTAACCCAAGTAAACTTAGTTACTTGGTCGGTTATCTCATGTTCTGGGTCCATTCCACTTCCTTGATAAACATGACAGGTTAATGTTGCTCGAACATCTTGACGAACAAACATATTACCAGTTGAAGAATCAATTATTACAGTAATTGCATCTTCCCCGTCTTTTCCATCTCCACCAACTGGAATAGGCTCTCCCTCATCATCATAACCTTCATAAATTGTATCAGCATTAATTATTAATCTATATTCATTTGCTGTTTTATCATAATAATATGTAATAAAATTTTTATTATCTCCTATATACATATTATTAGTATAAATACCTTGGGTACCTCTCATATTCTGATAAATACCCGTATTTACATTTAAATTATTAACCCTTTCATCTGGTAAGGTACCCAAAATACCTTTATATCTATACGATACTTTTGGGTCTTGATTTGGATGTATTACAGTTTCAAATAAGCTAATCGCGCGCGGCGGTAAATTAATAAATCCATCAGAACTATTAATTCCAATTCCATAATTAGAAGTACCAGCTTCATTGCCCATATCAATTAATGAGCCGCCTGCTAATTCTTCACGAGTAGTTACGTTATTATTTAAAATTTCTTTCGCGCCAATTAATCGAACTTGTCGTCCATTTATCGCGCCAACCTTATAAATATAGGTTAAGCCAAATCCATTTAATTCATCTGGTGTAACTTCATCTTGTTCGTCGGCGCTACTAAAATTACTAATTTTTAACCACGAACCAACCTTAAATAAACCAGGTTTTTCAGTAGTAAAAATTAAGTCGTTGCCATCTATTTCAACATCACGTACTGCCGAAGACGGCCTAAACATAAATGCGCCACCAACCGCTTGGATTTCTTCATATTCAAATACGCTTGTTTTTATAGAACCACGAACTGTTACATTATTAAAAATTGCACTTCCATCAGTATCTGAAATCCAAAAAGGATAAGCAGTAATACTTGGGTCAACTGGAGGTTCTCCTTTTACATTTGGGTAAGTTGAATAAATACCTTCACCTGGTTCAAGAACAATATAATTCATTCTTAACCAATCGCTATTTACTGTCATGCCACCAATATTACCAGCATTAGCATTAATAGTACCAGTAATTGTAATATTACCATCATCACCAGTTTTAAATACATCGGTACCATCATCATTCTTTATTCTAATTCCATAAAGTGTTGGCAGTGCAGTCGCGCCCTCTGCATCAGGACTTATAATTGGATTGTTCTGTCCATCTTTGCCCCATTCCAGCGCACCAATTTTAATTTTTTCTTGAAAATCACCTTGATTCGTAGGGTCATTTAAAACTCTAAAGTCGTTATCACTAGTAATTTCAACTTGGCCGCCACCTTCATAGGAGTTTTTAATAAAGAATCCATCCCATGTAACAGCAAAATGAGCTTTATCTTTTACATCTTGTACAGATGTAGCTAAAAAAGCCCCATTATCTTTTATACCATACAATCCATATTGGTCATATCGTACAAAAGTTTGTAAATCATAAAGCGATTCTTCGTCATCAGGATTTTTAGTTCTATAAGCACTAATACCCGATTTGTCCCAT
>Ga0247611_10005783_pt1 | contig 16141 bp, 20 predicted proteins | sample 177DNAGHGhighgp2_FD_192422 | JGI IMG/M metagenome (GOLD analysis project Ga0247611, IMG submission 192422) | Sheep rumen microbial communities from Palmerston North, Manawatu-Wanganui, New Zealand - 1770 DNA GHGhigh gp2 | ecosystem: Host-associated > Mammals > Digestive system > Stomach > Rumen... | reverse complement strand
CATACAACTTGTGCATCTTGCTTGTCATTTCGCGGAAGCCAAAGTTCCACGCAGGGTCTGTGCGGCGAATGCGCGGCAACACCTGCACCGTCATGTCTCCGGGATGCAGGTGGAACGACTTCTTCGGGAGCACCTCGCCAAAGCCGTCGATGAAAACCGGAACGATGTCCAGTCCTAAGCGTTCGGCCAGGTAGAAGGCTCCGCGATGGAAGCGCTGTATGTGGCAGTCCTCCGAGCGTGTGCCCTCCGGGAAAATCATCACCGAATAGCCTTTCGCCACCTTTTCTGCGATGGCTGCCGTCATCTGTTCCGTCTCGCTCACGGGGAAGAAGTCTGCATAGCGTATCACGATGCCGTAGAAAGGATTGTGCCACACCCAGTTCTTGGTGAGGATGATCAGCTTGGGCGTCAGCATCATGATGCCCATCAGGTCCAGGTGCGACTGGTGGTTGCTGATGATGACTGAAGGCGTATCGAATGTCTCGCCCGACTCATTCTTGAACCGGAACGACGTGCCCGGCACGTGGTTGATCACGAAGCGTGCCCGCCGCTGGAGTATCTCATGGTATCTCATCTTGTGCTCGTCGGTGGCTCCGCCGATGGTTATCAGGAAAAAGCCCCGCACCGTCATCTCAATGGCCAGGCCAATGAAATAGCAGAACGAGAACACGGTGTAGGCCGTTTGCCTGATCAGATAGATGGCTCTCTTCATGCCATTATTCGCTTGATGCGCCGCACCAGTCTGCGCGGATAACCGTAGACCAGGGCCACCACACACAGGATGGTGTTCAGAATGCTGATGCGCACAAAGTCATAGACTGGCCGGAAATGGGTTATTCTTTCTTCTGCAGGTGGATAATAGACCTTCACCGGCACCCAGATAATCTGCGTACCGGCCCATGCGGCAAAGACCAGCAGTTCCAGTTCGGCTTCATAACGCGAGGTAATCAGCCACAGGCCCCTGAGTGAGGCCAGCGTGTAGAGTCTGTATCCGCTCTGCGTGTCGGGCAGGTCTACACCCGTCTGCAGGCGGAACCAAAAGTTGGAGAAACGGTTGGCAAACGTGTTCTGCCGCGGCATGTTCTCTTCCGTCAGGTTGCGGGTTCCCACGACAATGGCATCGTCGCAGGCGTCCAGCTTCTCCATGAAGCGGGGAAGGTCGTCGGCGAAGTGCTGCCCGTCGGCATCCATGGTGATGGCATGGGTGAAGCCCATCTGCCGGGCCTGGCGGAAGCCGGCCACCAGCGCATAGCCTTTCCCCCTGTTCTGCTGATAGGATACGACGGTGACAGGAGCCGACAGCGACTCAAGGACGGTTGCCGTATCGTCTGTGCTGCCGTCGTTGACGACAATCACCTGGCGGCAGAAGCCGAGCACGTCCTCAACGACCTGCCTGACGGTTCCGGCGTTGTTATACGTCGGAATAATCACACACAAACGCTTCTCTCCTGTTCCCATAGCCATCAGCCTACAACGGTATATTGCAAGGACATCTTGACAAACTGGGTCTGTCCGTCCTCAATGCTGACGCAGGTGCTGAGCTTGCCGTCCTCGAGGCATTCTTTCGTGAAGACGTATGTCGGCTCGTCGTGTGGACCGACTGTTTTCTTGAACTTGATGCTGCTTGCTGTGTGAAGCATGAAGGTCTGGCGATACTTCTCCTCCAGGATTTCCGTGGCCATCTGTATCAGGCAGACGCCCGGCGTGATGGGGTTGCCGGGGAAGTGCACACGGAACAAGTCGTGACGGTCGTTCAGCCTTAGCTTGCAGATATAGCTTCCTTCGGTGGATTCTGTGGAAAGAATCGTATAAAAATCATTGATCAGTTTCATGGTCTGCACTCATTGAAGTGAATGTATAGCTTATCCCAAACCTGTCATTGTGCATGCTGACGGTGCCGTTTTCTGCAATCGTAAGCCGTCTTTTTCCCTTCACGGCATCGACGGCCTTCTTTTCCATGTTTGTCAGGATGAAGGTAAGGTCCTTTCGCAGCACGCTGCGTATGTACCATTTGTTCAGCGGACCAATCACGTTCATGACCGCTGCTTTCCCGTCGGCGAAGACAAAGTCGAAGGCCTTCACGCCAAACTCGTTGACCACGGTACCCACGATGCGGCCGCCGGGCTCGATGTTCATTGCACAGATACCGGTGATTTCGCGGCCTCTGACCTCCATCAGCAGGTTGTATTCCCTGCAAACGGTACTGTCGGCCGCCGTCATCCCGGCCTGCGCTGCCTGCATGCCACAGACGGGAAGCAACAGGAGCAGCAGCTCAATGAATATCAAATGGCTTCTCATCAATGCCCTTGTTGGTCTTTACGTCCTGCAGGGTCACGAGCGTCACGTCGCCCGTCTTCTCCACCATCTTCACGCCACTGACCATCGTCAGCGACGGGTTGAACTGTATTTCAATCGTCTGATAGATCTGTTTCAGCTCTTTCTTCTTGGGAAACAGCTTGGCAAAATAGTTCTTGTCGCCGGTCTTGTAGACCTCCACCGTGAAGTCTGAGGCACTCTTCAGTCCGCCGCCGGTAATGCTCTTGAGGATGATGCCGGTAATCTGTCGGAACATCTTGTTGCCTTGCACGTTCATGTTCTGGGTCTTCTTCGCCGACTCCATCCTGACCTTGTCGCCGTTCATGATGAAGGTGTAGTCGTAGGGCGTGGTGTATTGCCAGCGTAGCTTGTCGGGGCTCTTGAACTTCATGATGCCCTTCGACTGCATTTCCCTGCTGAGCATCTTCATGCTCTTCGTTTGGGTGAACTGGCACTGCATATCGGTCATGGTTGCAGCCGCCTTGTCTATTTTCTCAATCACCTGTCGCTGCTGTTCTGCAGTGAGTTTCGTCTGTCCCCACACAGCGGTCAGCAACAGCGAGGCAAACAGTAAAACACTTAATCGTTTCATATCCGTATTCGTTGGTTAAAGACCTTTTCTTTAACACTATGCACTATTTCGCAATCAGCACGCATCCCGTCAGGATGAGCAGCACGCCCACCCATCTTACCATGGGAATCTGTTCATGAAAGAAGATGATGGCGGCAAACATTCCCATGACATAGCTCAGGCTCACCATGGGGTAGGCCATGCTGAAGGGGAAATGCTTGATGATATACATCCAGAGGATGGAACCGGCCCCGTAGCACAGTCCGCAGCAGAAGAACTGCCAGTTGAAGAGCAGTCGTCCGAAGTATTGCAGCGTGAACGAGAAGTCGCCGGCCTTGGTCAGGCCGTATTTCATGAGCACCTGACCGCCGGAAAGGAGCATGCACTGGATCAGTGAGATGGGCAATAGCTTCAGTATCATGGTCTTCTCAGCAGGGTGAAGGCATATTCCCGGCCTTTCATCTGGTTTATCAGGAGCAGTCCGCTGAGCGAGCCGCACCGTTGCGGTCTGCGCTCGTCGTACATGAATGCCGGTATGCTGTTCTGCTTCAGCAGCTGTGCGGCAGCGTATGTTCCTAAGGCCGACACGGTGTGGTTCTCGCCGAAAAGATGCTTGTAGCGTATCAGCGGCATGTCGGGGAACAGCGCGTCGGCGACCTCGCGGTAGCATTGGTCGTTGTCGGGATTGCCGTTGATGCCGGTCATCACCGCACTGACGGCTGCACGTTCCATGCCTGCTTCCGCAAGCATCTCGTCGGTCAGGGCCTGTAGGTCGGCCATCGTGGGACTGTTGCACACCCTGATGCCGGCCAATTCGCACAGATGGTCTTTCCCGCTGTCCGTGGTCAGCAGCATCGACATGGCCACTTCGCTGCACGGCACCATCCCCGGCAGGCCCACATAGCCCGTCTTTCGCAGCAGGTCGAAGTAGGATTCCACCATCTCGTCGTGGCCGCCCACCAGTGCCGTCTGGGCGTTTCCTGTCTGCAACTGCATCCAGGCATCCAAGAGCGATAGCTCGAAGCTCACACAGCCGTGCGAGTAGGTGACGTTGTAGCCGTGGGTCTTGGTGTATATGCCCAGTGCCGATCCAACGGTGTTGTGGGTCGACTGCATGAAGAAGGTGGGACTGAGCGTCTGCTCTCCGTTTTCCACCATGGCGTCGAGGAATCTCTCCGTATAGTCCAGACAGCCCAGGCTGGTTCCGGTGACGATGGCGTCGGGGTGTTCCGTGCCTGTGTCGGCCAGCACTTTCAGGGCGGTGACCAGTGCGCGCTTCATGATGTTTCCCATGCGTCGCGCTTCGTTGGCAGGCAGATAGTCGCGGAACACAGGGTTCACGGCCTTCACGAGTGGTTCGTCGTAGGCTGCCGGTGCTGTCATCCATTCCTCCGACAGGGGCTGCTGCATGGAGACTTGCTCCGCTGCCTGTATGTATATTCTTTTTCTGTTCATAGCTGGCCGTCGCATTTTGAGATTATCAGTGCAGAGTCGTTGCCTCCGAATCCGAAGGCATTACTGAGCACGTGCGTCAGCTCTGCCGGCGCAGCGTCAGGCACGTAGGTCACCGGCGTGATACCGTTGTCCATGGGTGTGGTCCAGTTCATGTTCGCCGGCAGGAAGCGGTGCTGCATGGCCAGCATGCAGATCACGGCCTCAATGCTGCCCGAAGCACTGGTGGTATGTCCTGTGAATGACTTCGTCGACGACACCGGCGGCAGCTCGCTGCCGAAGACCCGCCTGAGGGCATGGGTTTCGCTCTCGTCGTTGTTGGGGGTGCCGGTGCCGTGGGCGTTGACATATTGTATGTCGGCAGGCTTCAGTCCTGCCATGCGCAGCGCTTGGTCCATGGCGCGGAAGGCGCCTTCTCCATTGTCCGACGAGGCGGTCTGGTGAAAGGCGTCGCACGCGTTGCCATAGCCGCTCAGGCGGCACAGTGGCCTGGCGCCGCGCCTGCTGGCTGAGGCTGCGGTCTCCAGCACGATGTAGGCAGCGCCCTCGCCCAGGTTCAGTCCGGCGCGGTCCCTGTCAAAGGGTCGGCAGGGCTGTTGGTCCAGAATCATCAGCGTGTTGAATCCGTTCAGGTGAAAGAGCGACAGGCTCTCTGAGCCACCGCAGACCACCACGTCGGCCAGTCCGCAGCGCAGCATGTTAGCACCGGTGATGATGGCGTTGGTGGCCGACGAGCAGGCGGTGGAAACGGTCGAGAGCGACGCGAATTCCCCGAAGTGGCGGGCAATCATCTCCGTGCTGTCGCCACAGTTGTGCACTGCAATCATGGCGTGTTGCCGGTCGCAGCTCTTCTCCTGTGCATGGAAAGCCTCGCGGCGGTCCATGCCTCCCACGGTAGTGGCCGAGATGAGGTGTACCTTCCTGAGCGCCTTGCCTTCCAGACCGGCCTGCTCCAGTGCCTCGCCCAGTGCAATCCGGCCCATCAGGGCGGTGCGGGTGAGGCCCGGGTCGGCTTTTGAGCCTGTCCGCAGCATCATCTCTTCGTTGCTGAGCTGCACTTCCCCTACGGGCAGTTCGCTGTGGCAGGAGTGCAGGTACTTCATCGGGCGGATGCCCGTGCGTCCTGCCAAGAGCGATGCCAGGGTTTCCTCCTTGCCGATGCCGATGGCCGAGACGATGCCGGCACCTGTAACCAGTATGGGCTCTGTCATGGACGCCGTGGTCATTTCGTGCGGTTTTCGGCGATAAACTGAGCCATCACGTTCACCGACTTGAACACCTCCCTGCTCTTGCTGGGATCCTTCAGCTTGATGCCGTAGCGCTTCTCTATCAGCACAATCAGCTCCAGCGCGTCGATGGAGTCCAGTCCCAGGCCGCTGCCGAACAAGGGTGCGTCGGCATCAATGTCCTCGGGGGTGATGTCCTCCAGGTTCAGTGTCTCGATAATGGCTTTCTTCAACTCTTCTACTAATTCTTCCATATTTTTATTGTTAGCTTGTTTGTTCATATATTGCAATGTCGGCTTCGAAATGGCTATCGTCCTGATAGTCCACCCACCCGCCTATGATGCTCTTGGTTCCCTGTCCGTCGAGCGACGCGCGGAGAATCTGCTCCATCAGCGCGTCGTCGCGCCTGTCGGTCATGTAGAACGAGGTCTCTCCATGATACTGGTTGCGCATGGCAATCTCGCCCGTAACGATGTTCGGCAGCGTGTAGACGAATGCTGCCGGACTGGGGAAGTAGTCCTCTTCATGGATGATCGACTCGCAGTATTTCCGGTCGGCACCGATGGACGACGAGCGGTTGAACAGGATCACGGCCCGATCGTCGGTGGCGCACCCGCTCCGCTCTCCTTCCGCTTTCAGCAGCAGTTCCGAGGCCACGAAGCCCAGACGGCTCAGCCCGTCCATCTTGTAGTACTTCGGATAGTCGCCCACGCAGCGCTTGTAGATCGCGGTCAGCAGCGGCGCCCCGGTCTCGTTGAAGGCCAGTGGCTTGCCGTCGGCGACGACTTCCGTCGGGGTCAGCCTCACGTGGTGGCTGCTGGTCATGTTCTGTGGCGTCTTCTCCCGCTCCGTGGGGTGTTTTGTCACCAGTATGGCGCCGTTGCATCCGCCGAAGCCGGAGATCATCTTGACGAAGCTCTCCTTGTCTGTGTCTTGATGCTGGGCCGAGAGCATGACTTTCCCTGAAACGCCCAGCTCGCCGAATCCCTTGGTGGCGAGCACCGTATGGTCGTCGGCAGCGGCCATCGACAGCACGGTCTCCAGCACGCCTGCCGCTCCGAGGGTGTGGCCGTAATAACCTTTGTAGGCATTGACGGGCACGTGTGCCAGTCCGGCGCGCCCGATGGCCACCGACTCCATCTGGTCGTTGAACATCGTGGCCGTGCCGTGGGCATTGACGAAGGCCAGCCGGCTGGTGTCGGCAGCACCGGTCACGGCGGCCAGTGCCAGTGTGGCTCCCTCGCCGTTCTTCGAGGGCGAGCTGATGTGGAACGCGTCGTTCCTGACGGCTCCGCTCTCCACCGCCCACTGCTTGCCTTCTGCCTTTCTGGCGAAGACGATGGTGGCGGCGGCCTCGCCCAGGTTCAGTCCTAAGCGCTCCAGGTCGAAGGGCCTGCATGGGGCTTCCGACACGGCTTTCAGCGACTGGAAGCCAGACACGGTGAACTTGTTCTGTGTGTCGGCACCGCAGACGATGGCATAGTCAAACCGCCCTGCCTCTAACAGCCTCTGTGCCAGCACGATGGCCGACACGCCGCTGATGCAGGCGTTGCACACGGTGAGTGGTGTTGTCGTCACGCCTATCCGCTCGGCAATATGGCGTGCCGCCGTGCCCGGATAGATGTCGGCATCGGCGGCCTGCTCGTCGAAGATCAGTTCAATGTTTCCCTTCGTGGTACTGAGGATGAACACCACGTTGTCAGCGCCTGCGTCAATCCCTGACTCCTGCACCGCCTTTCTTGCCGAGGCCAGCGCCAGCGACTCGAAGCGGGTCAGCCCCTCGGTGGCCATGGACTGGTTCTGCGCCTCGTCGAAGAGCGAGGCACAGAAAGGCTCGGGCAGTCCCCACCGGTGATCATAGCGGCACAAGGCGGTCTTGCCGGCTTTCACCGCTCTGTAGTTCTCTTCGGTGGTTTCGCCTAAAGGCGACGTGATGTTGTCGGCTATGCGGTATATCATTCTCCTACCTTATATATTATAGGACGTCCCACCGTTTTCTCCATTGTTCGTAGAACGCGGGCGACTCCCACACCAGTTGGTAGTTCTTGTCCATGAACACCTGCACGGAGTGGCCGGTTGCCATGAGCCGGTGGTCGGCCGAGTCCCGTATTTCATAGTCGAACACCACCTTGGCAGCCTCCGTGGGCCGGTAGATGATGGTGATCTCGGGCGTCATGCCGTAGGTCAGGGGCTGCTTGTACTGGAACGACAGGTCCACGATCGGGGCAAAGAAGCCGCTCTGTTCAATCAGCTCGTAGCCCAGGTCGTACTCTTTGCCGAACTGCTCGCGGGCATCCTCGAAGTATTTCGCGTACGAGCCGTGCCACACGACCCGCATGGCATCGACCTCGCTGAACCTGATCTTGAACTGAAAGGTGGTACTTAGTGTCTTCATCGGCTCAGTCGGTCAGTGCAATCTTCATGCGTGCCGAGGCAATGACCTCGTCGCCGATCTTGGTCTCCACGCCGGCGAGCGTCAGGTTGAACACCTCTTCGATGATCTGCACGTAGGTGGTCAGCGTTTCGTGGCAGCAAGGCTGCCGTTCAATGGTGCAGGCGCGTATGTCGCCTATAAACCCGATCTTCACCGGGTCGCTGCGCATCATGCTCAGGCATCCCATTCTCGCGGCACACGATTGTGCCATGTTCTCAATGATGCCGGCAGGCGACAGCTTCCCGTTGTCTAAGAAGATGTTGTCCTCACGTATTTCCAGTTCGGTGACGGCGTTCATGCCGTCGCAGCTCAGCACCCTGTCCACCAGGACAAAGGGGGGCCGCTGCGGTATCAGGCTCGTAATGGCGATGCTCTGCCAGTCCATGCCCATCAGCCCACCTTGGATTCAATGTAGTCGTAGAACTGCGAAAGGGTCTTCACCGTTGCCATCTCCTGCGGATTGAGCTTGAAGCCGAAGTTCTGCTCCACGATGACCACGATGTCCACATAGTCCAGACTGTCAATGCCCATGTCCTCCTTCAGCCTGGCTTCCGGATAGATGTTCTCTTCCTCTATTTCCAGGTCGTCAATTAGAAATGCCTTTACTTTCTCTTCAATTTCTGTTCTTGTCATAATGTTTTATTGTTATTTGATGATAGTTACTCCCAAAAGTCAAAGAAGTTGTACCACTGGCGCGGATAGCTCCTCACCATGCGCTCCAGCTCGGCCACGTAGGCCTGGGCCAGCTGCGCCATCTGCTGTTTGCGCGGCGCCTGCTTGTCGTAGTCCAGCGGCGTCACGAAGATTTTGTACGACTTCAGCCCCGTCTTCATCACGTTCACGGCCAGGGTGTCCAGTCCTCTCATCGTTGCCACGCTGAAGGGTCCCAGCGGGAACTTGGCTTCCTTGCCGAGGAAGCTCACGCCGATGGACTTCTGCGAACCGAAAATCCGGTCGGCGGGCATGCTCACCGTCTCGCCGTTCTGCAGGGCACTGTCAATCACGAACAGGTGGCTCATGTCGGTGCTCACGGGAATCATCTTGATGTTCGTTCCGGCAAACATCTGCTGCCGTCCTTCCATGACCGACTGCTTCTCGCCGTAGAACACCAGTGCGTTGAACGGCTTCTGTGCGGCCACCAGCGTGTAGCCGGCAATCTCGTAGTTGCCTATGTGCGAACTGAGCTGTATGAACCCGGCATCCTTTGCTGCCAGTTCAAGGAAGTGCTCGTAGCCCTCGGTCTCGACATGGAACTTCTTCCCGGCATACATGGCAAACCTGTCGATGACCACCTGGCTGAACAGGCAGTGGTTCACATAGGTGCTCCAGGCCGCGCGCAGCACGCCGTAGCCGTGACGCTGGCGGAAGTAGCGGTAGCTGGTGACGCGGCTTTCGTTCATCACGACGCATACCGGCACAATGAACACAGCGGCGAAGGCATAGATGAGCCTCACGTCGGTATAGCGCAGGATACGCACCAGCCAGCGGTGCATCCATCCGTTGCCATAGGTGGTTCCCGTCCACTGGTATGCTACTGTGCTTTCCTGCATACTAAGATGGAGTGGCCTTGACCCAGATGGTCGTGTATCTGCTCAATCTCGAGCCCGGCCTCCCTGATGCAGGTCTCCATATCCTCTGTGTTGTACATTTTCGAGTTGCCGTTGGCCAGTGCTGTGAAGTACAGGCTGGTCATGGTCATGCAGAAGGCCGCCGGCTCATAGCGCTGGCGGTCCCAGAGCGTCTCCATGATGTAGATGCGCGTCTGGCTGGTCATCACCTCGCGGGCACGCTTCAGTATGCCCACGATCTCGTCCATGCTGAAGCAGTCCAGGAACTGGCTCATCCAGATGGCGTCGAGGCCTGCTTCCCGCTGGGGCAGCTGGGCCGTCTTGTCCAGCAGGTTGATGCCGTGGCCGCTGATGCGGTCGGCACCGGGCTTGCCCTCGATGTTCTTCTTCAGCATGTCTATCTGCTGCGGCAGGTCCATGATGGTCACCTCCACGTCCTTGTCGTAGGCCACGCATTGCAGCGCCCACTTGCCGGTGTTGCCTCCAATGTCGTAGAGCGAGCGCACGTGGTGCTCGTCAAAGATGATCTTCAGCGCCTGCGGGAACGAGGAGTCACTATAGAAGTGGTCGAAGCCGAACCAGCTCTGCTGCACCTGCGGGGGCAGGCTCGAGAGTGCCTCGTAGATGGTGGGCCACGGGCCGAAATGCTTCAGTCCCTCGGGCTTGCCGTTCTTCAGCGACTCCTCCAAATGGAACCAGCCTTCGTAGTTTACGTCGTGGTTGAAGTCCAGGTTGGCGCGGGTGGCACGGTCGTTCAGCAGGAACCAGCCTGTCTTCGACAGCGTGAAGCGGTTTGTCTCCGCGTCTACCAGGATGGTGCCTATGCACAGCGAGGCCTCCGTGAGGCATTTCACTGCATAGTCCGTCAGCCCGGTCTTCTCGCAGATTTCCTGCCGTGTCAGGCCGTCCTCGGCGTCGCGCAGCAAGTCCAGGATGCCCCATTTCACCATGAGGCGGGATGCCTGGAAGACCACTGGTCCCCAGGCAATGAACTCCGCTAAGCGCTGGGCTTCACGCGCCGACAGCTGCTCTTCTGTGTATTTCTCTTTTAATGCAGACGATAAATACATCTTCTAATATTATATCATTTCAGTTTTGCCACTCTGTCACCCAGCAGCAGGAAGGTCTTTCCGAAAGCTTCTTTCTTGACGTAGTCGGTTCCATCCTCGGCCTCGTCAATCTTGATCTCTGCCACGGTGGTGCCGGAAGCATCGACAATCTTGAGCGTGCCCCACATCTTGGCCTCCGTCCTGGGACCGAAGCCCATCACGTTGACAAACGAGTCCAGGTTCTTCACCGTGAGCATGAACTTATAGTCGGCACCCTGCTTCTCTGTGGTGAGCTTCAGGCCCTTCGACCGGTGGTTGAAGCCTTCGATGAACTTCGATGCGCAGTCGTTCTTGATGAAGTCATAGTCGGAGCCGAACTCCTCGGATGCCTTCTTCTGGTTGTCATAGAGCGTCTGGCTCCAGTCAATCACCAGACAGGCCGTTGCCTTGTTCTTGAACAGGTTCTTCAGGTCCGTCGTCTTGTTCTCCACGGAAAGGGGGTTGCCGGCAAATGTTGCCACGCAGACAAACAGTGCACAAAGTGCGACAAATAACTTTTTCATAACAGTCTTTGGTTTTAGTTTTACAATAGGGTTATTTAAGAGTTTCTCTTTAATTCAAGTTTCGCATTCGCTCAACTTCAGTAGTTAAAAGGAGTTAGAAGGAGTTCTTGCCTTGCAAGCGACCAGAGGTCGAGCGATCGGCCTTCGGCCTTAGGAGTTAGAGTCGTTAGTTTTGGCTCGGCGCGGAGTGTTTCTGTGGAGTGCAAGTCTATTGACTTCTATCTCCTTCTAACTCCTTCTAACTCCTTCTATCTCCTTCTAAATTCTAACTTTAGAAAGTTGAATCTTTAATAGTCAATTCGTATTATTCGTTAAATTCGTGGTCGTTCTTCATAGTCAATTCGTGGTCGTTATTCATAGTCAATTCGTGGCCGAGGGGTTCAGTCTGCCCACAGGTCAGAGTAGTTGAACCACTGCAGCGGATACATCTCCAACAGCCGTTCCACCTCGGCCGTGTAGGCATCGGCCAGTTGCTGGCGCTGCTGTCCCTTGGGCAGCGTCTTGTCGTAGGGTAGCGGGGTGAAGAAAGCGGTGTAGGAGCCGTCCTTCTCCTTCATGGCACTGGCCATGACCACGTCAATGCCGCGTGTGGTGGTAATCGAGAAGGGGCCCTTGGCCAGGTTCACCTTGCAGCCGTGCAGTTCCGACACCAGCACCTTGTGGGCGTTCATGAACCGGTCGGCAAAAGCGCTCACCGTCTCGCCCCGGTCCAGTGCGGCCACGATTTCCTCGCTGTGCGTTGTCTCCATGCCTACGGGAATCATCCTGATGTTGGAACTGCCGAACGAGGCACGCCGGTAGCTCATCAGCGACTGCTTCTCGCCGCCATAGACCAGCACGTTGCACGGCTTGTTCACGTGGAGCGAGTAGCCCAGCACCTCGCTGCAGCCAATGTGGGCACTGAGCTGTATCAGCGGCTTGTCGCTGGACAGCAGCTCCTTGTACAGCTCCAGTCCGTGGTAGTTTATGTGGAACTTGTGGCCGGCATACATGGCAAACTTGTCTATGACGGTCTGCCCGAACAGGCAGTGGTTGCGATAGGTGGCCACGAATGCGCGCCACCAGCCGTACTTCCTGCGCCGGTGGTAGTATTTGTAGGTGGAACGGGCTCCGGGACTCAGCAACAGTGTCACGGGAATGATGCACACGGCACTGAAAGCATAGAGCACCTTGATGTTGACATGCTTCAGCCAGCATATCAGTGTACGGTACATCCATGCGTTGCCGTAGGTAACGCCCTTTCTTAGCTTACTGCCTGTCAACGTCTTTTCTTGTCTGTAATTTCTATATACAGGTCGTGCCGGTGGTCGTCCAGGGTCACGTTGAAGTTCGACGTGGTCCTGCCTCGCGCACCAACGATGTTCACGGCAATCCTGCGTCCGCGCAGGTTCGCCAGCCGGTCGTTGTCATACGAGCGTATCTCGCTATTCTTGTCGGGTTCCAGGTTGGTGGCGGTGCCAAGTCGCTGGTACTTTCCTTTGTAGTCAATGAGGTAGACGCGCACCTGCGACAACAGATAGGACGACTCGTTCTGCACGATGATCTTGTCCTCGATGTTCATGTCGCTGGGTATCGTCTTCACGATGTACTCCGGCTTTTTCGTCTTCTGTGCCGTCAGGGTGCATGGCAGCATGGTCAGCAGTGCTAGCAGCAATAATATGCCTGTTCTTTTCATATTCGTTTCTACAGTATTTAGAAGTCCATGAAATCGTTGTTCATGATTTCGATATACAAATCATGGCGTATCTCACTGAAGTTCACCTTGTAGTCGTACCTGATCTCTTCAGCGTTAGGCTCTGAAGCATTAGCCGCCGTCTTCACACCTTTAATTTTCATGAAAAGGGGTCTGAGGCGCAGATTTTTCAGACGATTGTTACTGAAGGAAGCCACCTTCATCTTTTGTCCGGATGGCAGGCTCCCTGTCATGCCGAGCTGTTGCAGCAGCCCATATTCATCGACGTAGGCTATGGCGGTCTGCATAATCAGGTCGTTCGTTCTATTGATGACCACGACATTGTCGTTAATGTGCAGGTTTGGTATCGTCTTGATGATGATGGTAGGGTCTGCCTGTCTCAGGGAGTCCATGACTGCATGAGTCTTTTTTTCTCTCTCTGACAAGCTGTAGGCTTTCTTCTTCTGTGCCGTCAGGGTGCATGGCAGCATGGTCAGCAGTGCCAGCAGCAATAATATGCCTGTTCTTTTCATATTCGTTGGTTAGGGACCTTTTCAGAAACGAATTATCCTAATTAATTTTAATTTTGGCCACAAATGTGGCCTTTAGAAATTCAATTAAAAAAATTTGTGGCTCAAATTAAGAGACAGGGGCATTCCGTTGCCAGAAGTCATTTGCCGTTCATGCTCCTGATCACCAGGGCGCTGTTCGTGCCGCCGAAGCCGAAGGAGTTGCTCAGCACCGTGTTCACCTCCGTATCCACGGTCTTGGCCGTCAGGTTCAGGTGCTCCGAGTACTCGTCGGGGTTCTCGAAGTTGATGTTCGGAGCCACGAAATGGTTCTGCATCATGATGATGCTGTAGATAATCTCGCTGGCGCCGGCCATCCAGCACTCGTGTCCGGTCATCGACTTCGTGGAGCTGATGAGTGCCCGCTGTCCGCGGAACATGCGGTCCAGGGCAATGGCCTCGTACATGTCGCCCTGGTGGGTCGACGTGGCGTGGGCGTTGATATAGTCGATGTCGTCCAAGTCGATGCCCGCATCCTTCACCGCACGGGCCATGGCCGTCACGCTGCCCACGTCGCTCGGTTCGGAGATGCCCCCGCCGTTGCTGGAGAAGCCGTAGCCGATGACCTCGGCCAGGATATGCGCACCGCGCGCCACGGCGTGGTCGTAGTCCTCAAGCACCAGCGAGGCGGCTCCGCCGCTGGGAATCAGTCCGTCGCGGTCACGGTCGAACGGGCGGCTGGCCTTCGTAGGCTCGTCCATGCGGATGGAGAAGGCGTTCAGCGCGTCGAACGACGACATGGCATATTTGTTCACCTCCTGGGCACCGCCGCAGAGAATCACGTCCTGCAGGCCCTGCCTGATGAGCAGGTAGGCCAGGCCGATGGAGTGCGAGCCGCTGGCACAGGCCGAGCTGACCGAGAAGTTCACGCCGCGCAGGTGGAAGATGGTGTTCATGTTCATGTTCACCGTCGAGTTCATGCCCTGGAAGATCAGGCCTGAGCCAATCATGGCCGAGTCGTGTTTCTCGGCCATGATCCTGGCCGACTCCACCACGGCGCTGGCCGACGAGTCGTTGCCGAAGATCACGCCCACCTCGTTGTTCAGCAGGTAGTCGTTGTCGATGCCCGACATCTGGAAGGCGTCCTTGCTGGCCATGAAGGCATACTCGGCCTCTTCCGACAGGCCCATGCGTGTGCGGCGGTCCAGCACGCCTTTCAGCAGCGGCCGCTTCACCATGCCCGTCAGGCCCGAACGGAATCCGTAGTCCAGTCGGTCTTGGTCCAGTCCTATGCCGGACTTGCCTGCATAGAGCGATTCCTTCACTTCGTCAATGCTTGTTCCGATACAGGACCATATTCCCATGCCTGTAACCACAACTCTTCTGTTCATCTTGTTTACTATTATGTAACCGTAAAATACTTGGGATAATTTCAGGGGTCGCCTACGGCTCAAAAAACTTGTTTAAGTCGCACAGATGCCACAGATGTCACAGATATTGATTCGCAGGCGAATCATGGGCATGTGCGATAAGTGGCATCTACATAGTTTTTCTCAGAAAAAAATCTGTGCCATCTGTGGAATCTGTGCGACCATTAAGTCGTTGAATGTCTTGTTAAAGCAGAAAAAGGTCACGTGTAGAGACCTCCGTTGATGGAGATGACCTCACCCGTAATGTAGGCTGCGCTGTCCGAGAGGAGGAACCCCACCAGGGCAGCCACCTCCTCGGGCCGTCCGAAGCGCTTCATGGGCACCAGCTGCTTCAGCTCGTCCTGCGGCAGCTCCTTCGTCATGTCGGTGTCGATGAAGCCCGGTGCCACGGCATTCACGGTGACGCTACGGGCGGCCGTTTCCAAGGCCAGTGCCTTCGTGGCCCCTATCAGCGCGGCCTTGGCCGCACTGTAGTTGGCCTGTCCCTGCATGCCCTTCAGTCCCGACAGCGACGACATGTTCACGATGCGGCCGCCATGCTTGCGCTGCATCATCTTCGGCAGCAGCTTGCGCGTCACGTAGAAGAAGCCGTCGAGCGAGGTGCTGATCACCGCATGCCAGTCGTCGTCGGGCATCATGAACATCATGTTGTCACGCCGGATGCCGGCATTGTTCACTAAATAGGCGATGTAGTCGTCGGGATGGGCGTCAGACCAGGCGTCCAGAGCCTGCTCCACCTGGGCAGGACTGCTCACGTCGAAGCGCATCAGCTCGGCACGGCCGCCCTGGCGCTCTATCTCGGCCTTCACCTCATTGGCGGCCTGCTCGTTCTGCTGGTAATTGACGATGACGGGAATCCCTTTGCCTGCTATCTCCAGGCAAACAGCCTTTCCAAGCCCGCGGGAGCCGCCTGTAACAAGAGCATATTTCATTTCACGCGAAAAGATTAGAGTATAACATACCGACACCCCTGTTTTGAACGTTGCGCTTCGGGGAGGACGCCAGGGGCAAACCTGACGTATGGAGGATGGGTCTCGCCTCGTCGAGTTTCACATTAGACAATGTGTTCATATCGGACCATAGGTCGACATGCCCTGCAGGAAAAGGCGCTTTCTGCCGTCACTTCATGCAGGCGACTACCCGCGGTCCTGCATCAGGATGCGCGAGAAATCGGGTGCAAAGGTACGCATTTTTTTTTATTTATCTTTTCTTTTCCTCTTTTAATTTACTATATCACCGAAAAATGGGAGATGAGAGCTGGTGTATAGCCATGTACTAAAGAAACGAATTTTCCTAATTACTCATAATTTTTTCCACTAATTTTATTAATTGATTATTCAAAGGCCACATT
>Ga0247611_10005782_pt1 | contig 16142 bp, 13 predicted proteins | sample 177DNAGHGhighgp2_FD_192422 | JGI IMG/M metagenome (GOLD analysis project Ga0247611, IMG submission 192422) | Sheep rumen microbial communities from Palmerston North, Manawatu-Wanganui, New Zealand - 1770 DNA GHGhigh gp2 | ecosystem: Host-associated > Mammals > Digestive system > Stomach > Rumen... | reverse complement strand
TTGATAAATTTTTCAATCACATATCCTTTCCCTTTTTCAAGGGCATTCTTTAAGCGTGTAATCGCTTGGTCATTTTGTTTCAATGTCTCGTACGATAGTAAAGGAATCAATTGGTTAAATGATTCGATCAAATCTTCAATCTCTTGGTTACGATCAACCATCTGTGTATATAGCTTTTGATTCAAAATGCTATTTGCTTTTTCAGAAAGCTTTTCACCACCATTTTGTGTTCCTTCTTCATCTTCTCCGCCTGATGCATCATCTCCACCGAGATCACCACCAGCACCTGAATCGTCGAAACCGGGAAGATCTCCCATTCCTCCATCATCGAGTGGTGGCGGATCACCCATCGAGGCGTCTCCAGGCGGAGCGGCACCGGCCGACATATCCGCACCCATATCGGCTCCACCAGCATCAAATGGTTCAGCAAGATTTCCACCGGCTTCCATTACCATGTAGAAAATATTCTCATCCATTTGATTGATTCACCTCCGTCTAATTAGTCATCGAAATAACTATTTCTAATTTTAACAGGTTCTATCTTTTCGACAGGAACCTTTGTTGATTGTACAGCCTTTTCAATCATCTTACTGCGAATACGCATTAACTCGTGAGCTTTGTCATCTTGTTTGTTCGCTTTTGCTCTACTGATTTTCTGATCAATAATATTAATCTCAGTCACAAACTCGTTTCTCATTTCTTTTCGAATTCTGTCACGATCGGCAAGCTTTAATGCTCCACCTCCGACAGCGAGTAAACCGATAAATGGTGAAATTACGAAAGCGGCATAATACAATCCTAAATCACAAGCAATTCTAAATGCTTTCTTTACACCAGTTCGATAGTTCTTGTCTTCCATTAATTGATACTTAACTTGATCCTGATCACGTTGAATCAATCCATCAATCGTGTCTTCAATCCAAGCTTTCGCACGAGAAAATGGTAATCCGATTGCTCTTGCGGTATTACCAGCTTGCTGTACACCTCTTCTAACTTTCTCTTGTTTTGTCAAGAGTTTCCGATCGAAGTCTTGGGCTTTCACCATTAAACTTTCTTTCGGCTCTGGATTCATGTCTGGTAAAACACCAGTATCGGCACCAACTTGTCCGACAACAGCTCCAGCAGCTGATGCAGCATCTTCCATAAATAGGGGCTCTTCGGATCTCAACATATTGAATACTTCTTGAATTGATTTACCGGTGGAAAATGTGGTTTCATTCCCAGTTTCTTCATTATATTGATCCTTGGTATTCAAAGAAGATGTGTCATTATTATAATTGTTTGACCCCTTGGTTGATGTAGTAGATGATTTCTTCTTTTTCTCAGGATTATATACATTCCTAGCGGTTCCGCCCGTTGTCTTATTGACTGAACGATCGATAGATGAATTGTGAGAATCGCGAGAAGAACGATTCACATCATGAGAATCTCGTTTTGTTGTTGTCACACGATCATGGGAATCGGTTGTCGTATTATTGGAATTATTGTAGTTATATGTGATATTGTAAACAATTTTACCGTCTGATTTCTCTGGAGAAACTTCTGCATCCGCACCAAATCCATATGACAAATCAGAGCTATCTTCAGAATCATCTACTGCATCCACACGATCTTCAATCGAGTTAATTAATTCATGAATATCGTTTGTTGGAACCGCATCTGGTTCTGGTGAATCAACATCTTCCACTGTTGTATTTGGTTTATCATTTGACTTTTCCAAACCTTCAATTCGATCTTGCATATATTGCGGAGCTCTTCCAGAAATGAGATAATGTTTCTTTCGATACGGAGCTAATGCTGCTTCACCGATATATTGTTCGATGTCATATTCTGACAATCCAACATTATACGCCTGATCTCCCATTGCTTTTAATTCCATATGAACAGTTTCTTGAATGATGTTTCGATAATATGGGATATCTTCCAATTGCATGTTCTGTGTATCTCTCATCACAGATAATGCATATTCCTTCACTTCTGATGAAGTGGGAATGGTCGATATTGTTGTATCTGTTGGATTGATATTGGTGTCCTTATGATCATCATATGGGGAAGACTTCTTGGAATTCTCATTGATTCTAGCACGAATCGCTTTGACAAACCCATCTTCCGTTTCGTATTCTCCCTTCTTTTCAGAATTGGGTAATACATTATAAAGAATATCTAAATAGATACGGGAATCAAAGATATTAAACATCACCAACAGTGTATGATTGGTGATTCCACATTTGTCATCTGATACTAATTTCAATGACAAAAAGTCTTCTAAGAATTGAATTGTCCCATCCTTATCTGCTTTGAACGTCGTCAACAGATCATAGTCTTTAAATTTATGAACACCTTTGTCTTGTTTCAGAATAGAATCATACGAATCCATATACTTCTTCAGATTCTTATCATTAAACAATCGATTGTGAAATTGATGTTCATTCGCAAATACTTTCGCTAAGATTGAAGGAAGAACCATTGATGTATAATCATCGGGATTGACATGATTCTTCTTATTGTTTAAGAATTCCAACACATCTTCAGGAGTGTTACATGTCTTCAATCCAGAAATAAAATTCTTAATAACAGATACAAATTGTTGTGATGGTTGAAATTTCTTTTGATGATAACGGATATGATTGGGATTTACCATAGAGAAAAAATTAATTTCCGCTTGTTCTTGGAATGGGGCATCCTCATCATTCTTTACAATTTCGAACTCCGGATAATCCTCACGTTCTTGGAAACGCTTTAATTCTTTATCTTGAGACATTCCCGCTGGTAAGGTAATATCAGAGGAATGAAAAATTCCTCTGATATACTCATCACCGTGAAACACTCGATACTGATTATCTCCAATGAGGTCTTCAATATCATCCAATGGAATTGGTTTTTCAAATGTTTCCAAAGCACCTTTATACTTGGAAGGTTTTGAGAATAATTCCATTGTCTGAATTCCATTCAACAGATTCTTGAAATCTGTTTGATGTTCGGAGATATATTGACACATTTGATATCCGATATACTGGTTGATTTGATTGGCATTCATGTCACTATCCATATCATCATCACTTGTGATGCTATCCATTACATCACTATATTTGTTATGGGTATCCGCAAAGTGATGAATCTTTTCAATCGTATCTTCCATTTCGGATTGATCATCCACCCATGATGGATTGATATAGTTCAAATATCTCATGATTCTTAATAAACAAGGCTCAAGATCCATATCATCATCGTCATCATCAATAGGAAAGTCTTTTTGTTTAAAATTAGATGAAAAGAATCGATTTAACGAATCAACCGCTTTTTCAATATTCTTGAAATATGATTCTTCTACTTTTACTTGGATAATCTTCATTCATTATCACCTTCCTATTGATTGGATTATGCTCTCTTACGTTGCTTTTTCTCAACTATTTTTTCAACAGCACCAAGTGACCCTTCCATATTTTTAACCATATCTCCACCGATCTTTTGAACAGCGGCAATGGTTGTTGTGAATGTGACACAAGATGTTGCAAGCTTTTGAATGCTTTTGCTGATTTTATCTGTCTCAGAGCCATTCTTCTTAAGTGCATTCTTTAATTTAGTTGCTGCATCTGTTAATTCTGATAACATCTTATTGAATTTATTCTCGTCCAGTTCTGTCATGAAGATAACTGCCTCTGCTAAGATGTTCGCTTGTTGTGTTGTCAACTTTGAAGTTGGGAGTTTACCACTTAATGAAATTTCATTCTTCTCAGCTTTGGCTCTCCAATTCTCCAGCTTTCTGACAATTGCATTGGTTTCCTTGCTAATATGATTATTGATTTTCGGATTAATCATTCCAGTCCACTGTGCGTTCAAAGCAGATACACAACTCTTACAATCTTCCGTTAATGCATTACCAACCATAACAATTTGTTGTGCACTAGGTAATGTCGGATTATTCATCTTGGAAACAGCGATGAATACAGCTGCACAAATCAGAATTGCTGCAGCTACACCAATTCCAATCATCATTCCTGTTGGGAATTTTGATACACCAATACCAGCACCGGTATTTGCAGCATATCTCAATGCAGATTGTTGCAATCTAGCTTGTTCATCATTTGCGTGAGATTGTGATGTTTGATAAGATATTCTTGATTTTCTAGCATTACCAATTCTCGCTTTTTCATCAGCAACATGATAGTCTCTTATTGCGTTTTTATTCTCAATTGGCAAATCACCACCAGCTGCCTGTGACCAACGATATCGTTTGGCAGTATTTGTAATCGCATCATCAGCTTTCTCTACTGCAGCTTTTCCCGTATCAACTGCGGTACCGATTGCATCTGTTGTTTGATCGACAATATCATCGTATTTTTTCTTGCCCTCTTTCAGTAATCCCTTCCCTGCATCAACAAGATCGTCAAAAGTTGCCTCCATCATATAAGATTCTGCCACTACATCATCACCAACTGCATCTTTCAAATATTCACCGACTTCTGCACATTTGTCTTTCTTCTTTAGGAATGATAAAAATTTTGCATTTTTAAACTTGGAAAACCATTTTGAAATCTCTCTACCGATTTTCTTTAATGCATTAATGAATGCTTCAAATGCTTTAACAACACCTTCTTTTACTTTTGAAAGAATTCCGCCACTTTCACTTTTGGAAGATGGTGTATTTTGTTCTTGCGCTGATGATTGGGAGCCTGGTTTATCAAAGTTCACACCTTCTTCAATAATTTCTTGACCAAGATATTCAGACATACTAGATGCTTTCTGATAAGTCTCCATCATTTCTTGACAAACTTGCAACTCAGAAAACATTGCATCATACTCAGTTTGCTCGATTAATTCAACTAAATTCATTATTATTTCATTCCTTTCAAGTAAGATAATGCTTCACGCCGAATATCCTCAGGAAGTGGAATAAACGTCTTGGACATATCAGCTTGCTCAACTACAATATGTCCCTTTTGGATACCCATGATTTCGTCTGGAGAAATCTGAAATGATTCACAAACTACAGAAAGTGTCTCAGATTCTTCACAGCAATAATTTGCTAATTCTTTTAAAAAGAATACATCAGCAGATTCCATGATCTTTGCATCGATATCAGCATCTGCACCACGATGAGATGGAAAGTCCACCATATCCCATGTAATAACTTTTGTCACTCTCATGTTGGGCTGATTATGTGGTGCACCGGGAATCATATTCCCAAGTAAACGAACGGAAAAAGATGGAACAACCCCTAGATCGATTACTTCAGACGATGCACAAATCCCGGCCTTTGTGCCGGGATGCGTTGTAATTCTCCCTTTGTATTTATCACCTTCAAGGCGATTGTGAGAAATAAAATGCGAAGAATTCAGTGGTTCTGGAATGGTCATACGAATATCAGAATATTGTTGACCCTTAATATCCGGATTGGGATGATTCAATTCCCCTCTCCATTTATTCTGCTTTAATAATGTCTGGATTCGTTCATCTTCATCAATCACACGGCACACGTTGTCCGCATCATATCGACGACCCATTCGATTATAACAATTGAATGTTTGAAGAGTTGCTTCAAAGATGCAGAACGGTTGACCTGTGGATGATTTACGAACTTCGAATCCATTATGTTCCATTTCGGAAGATTGTGGTGCTTCTTGAATAAAACAAGCCGTGTTATATTTAGAAGCAGCAGTTTGTGTTGACTTAATCATCACATTCACCACCTTTGGATTATTTAAATTTTACCATATTTTTTCAACAACTTTTCACACTTTTGAACAGTCATTCCCATATCATTCATCATATCTGTTGAAATGTTATAGATATCCGTCAATGCGGAAGTGAATGTCAAACAATTCTTAGAAAAAGTTGTTAATTTATCAGCGAGTTTTTGAGAAGATTTCTTTTCCGAAGTTGCAAAACTTGATGACATGATCTCCTTCTTCACTTTTTCAGAAGCATCTGTAACGTTCTTAACTAGTAACTGAAACTTATCTTTGTCGAGTGTTGTACACAAAACAATTGCATCTACCAGTGCACGCTGTTGTACCTTTGTCAACATTTCTGGTGATCCACCTCGTTTATATGCCCAACTGTTTTTATCAACTTTCTTTTGCCAAATCGCCATTTGTTTCAACACCTGTAAATCTTGAAATGGAAGCGTTAATATTTTTATAGGATCTGCTTTCAGCATAGATACTCTTGCAGCAATTTTACCAACACCTGTTATTTCTCCATTACGAAGACCTTCATGATATCCAACGACAGTTTTGACTCTCTCAGCACGATCTACAAGATCATATCCCACTTGCATTAACTTTTCATCTGTTGGCAATTCTCCAGCACGATAGTTTCCAAGCATGATCAGTAATAATCCAATAATCATAAATGATGCAGCAGTTCCATAACCAGCCAACAATCCAGACATTGATCCTTTTCCAACTGCTGACGCAATTGCATGAATTATAGATGTTCCACCTGCAACTGTAGCACCCAATGTCATATCGAATTTACCAATTTTTGTTAGCGTAGAAACTGTTTTCTTCGTAGGAGAATTATTTCTTTTATCCAGAATTTTATCACGCATTTTATCTCGTTGAATCATGTCGGAACGAGCTGCTCGTTGTTCATCTGTATTGTATTGATCATTACTGCGAATCATGTATTGCATCTGATCTTCCAATGCCTTATCCCATTCTGTATACAAAGCTGATTCTGTTGTAACATCTCCGTCACTCAATTGTTTCGATACTTCAACTAATGTTTCACCAACTTTTTTACAATCTTCTTTCTTTCTGAATAAATCCTTCAATTTACTGAATTTTGAGAACTTCTGTTGAATTGCTCTGAATAACTTTTTTAATGCATTAATGATAATATCCCAAACTTTCAACAATGCTGATTTTAATCCATTTAGCAATCCACCCTTTTTGCTTGGTTGGTCTTTTTTAGCATCTTGAGATTCTGGTTGTGAATTAGGTTTTTCAAAATTCACACCTTCTTCGATAATATAACTTTCCATGTTGATCAGTTTGGCATAGTTGTTCAATAATTCATCTGCAACAGCAAATTCGGAAAATGTTATTGTATTTTCAATTGCATTGATCATTTCATCACCCCTCTTAATTTGTTACACGATTGATTTTCAATAAGATGAAAGTTGCCAATAAACAAATATAAGCCTTTGTCAACAGATCATCACATTGATATTTCTTTGAAAACGGTATGATGACAGGCTTTCCCGCAATCGCACGGTCAATTGCAGTTGGCATTTTTGTGATACGAGCGATATATGCAGTTGTGTTAATCTCTTCTATCTTATGATTTTCTTTAACGATAAATACATAAAAAATGAGATCGATAATATTTGCAATATCCTTCGTTTCGACACGCTGTGCTAATTCATATAATTCATCAGCACGAACGTTCTTCTGGTCTGCAATACCTTTGTAAAGTGTACCTTTTGTTTTATAATCTCTATCACCTGTTGTGATTAACCGAACAAGATTGTTTCTAAGTGTTGTAGTATTGGTTGTGCTGACGTAATCTTCGTCACCTTTCAAATCATCACCAATCGCGTTCTTTTCCTCAATATCTTTATAATATCGACGAGATAACATACGCATATTCTGTTGAAAAGATGAACGTAAACGGTTTAAGAACTGAACTAAGACCGATGTACTCATATTGAGCGACATTTTGGATCTCCAGAATACAAATGCCGTTTCTGTTGTTTGTGCAATCCAGTTCATAACATTCTCACTCTTAACCAATCCCCATGAGTTATCCAAGTGCATATATGTATACGTCATAGTCGGTACGGATGGTTCCGCATCAGGAAAGAAATGATTGAACACTAATCCATATGTTGTTAAACCAATTTGTTGACGTGCGGAATCACGCAGTTCACGATTTTGAACCATATCCGCATAATATAACGCAATTGCATGAATCAAGTTTGTTGGAGTGGATGTTAATGTTTTGAAGTCGGTCTTGTTATTGACCTCTTTCAATAGATCTTTAAACGTTTCTTTCAAACTTTGATTGGTGAAACCAAATAATCCAACAATTCGATCAACGTATAATCTCGGATAAGATACACGCTTCGTTGGAAATTCCTTTGATAACATCCCAGCATTTGCATCAAGAAACTCTGTACCATAGGAAATATATTCCTTTCTACCCTTTGGAGTTTCCAATACTTTGATAATTGGATCGATGATCTCCTTTCGTAATGCAGAATCTGGTGCAGCAGCTTCTTGAATCCATGCTAACATCTCTTGTTCGGTGCATTCATATTCCATGAAATACACTCGAATCACCTCAATGTCTTCTATTCTTCTTATTTCTCTTCTTCTGATTCTTTGTTATGTCTTCTTCAGTTGTCTCTCCTGGAGTTTCAATTGTGATGACTTCATCTTCGTATTCAAACAATGCGTCAGGCATATTGCCGATAATTTCAACACGAGAGCTTTCTTCAGCTTCTACAGACGGTGTTTCAACAATTTCCTCTTCTACAACTGGTGTTGTGATTTCACCAGATGGTACATCATCCATAGAATTATCAACAATCACAACTGGTTCAACAATAGGAGGAGCCGTTGGTTTCTTAGGTGTTGGATTAATAGTGACATGTTGTTGAATATGTGGAGGAGTTTTCTGATTGAATAACTTATCGAGATTTAAATATGTCACAACAGTCTTTGTATTTTCATCAAAAACGCGGAAGTTCTTATTGGAAAGAATCTTTCTGATTTGATCTTTATTCAGATCCAATCCATATTGCGGAGCGAGTGTACCAATCCCTGGGATTGCTCCAATACCTCTTACTGTAACTTTCATATCATCACGAACCTTTCTAATGATTTTAATCTCTACCCATCATCGTACGAATCTTGTCGACGGAGTAGTATGCTTCGGATACAATATCCGTTTTAATACCCATACATTTGAAATAGACATCAGCAAGTAACAATGTTGGCTTGTCATATGTGCCCGTTTTCACATCTTCCAATTTAACATTACCCGTTTCTGCAATAGATTGAATCATTGCATCGTATTCCGCAACGTTGTCACCACGAGCTCCCAAGAACTCGGACATGACTTTATCAGCACCCATACCAGCCAATACTTCTGTTTCAATCGATGTAACAACTCCACCTTTGGAGTCACCTTTCAATCGACCAGTTTGTTCGTCACGGTCTTTATCATCCAATACATAACCGGTCTTCTTAGTAACCAATTGCTGTACTCGCTTCATGTTTAAATATCCAACTAGTACCTTTTGTTTGGAACGAACGGGATGCTTTGGATCAACACTGATATGTGGAATAAAGATGTATTCAAATAATGGTATCGCCAAAGCTTCCGCCGCTTTTGTCACATTCTCGAATTTTAATACACGAGAACCGTCACCGAATTCATCAATGTCCAAACGGAAGTTGGATTTTTCATCGTTCAAGAAATCAGTAATCCATTTGGTGAATTGTTGATCCGACATCCCATTGAACATGTCTGCATATTTCTTTGCATTGATTTTGGTTGGATCAATTAATGACATAATCTCAATGACTTTATCTTGGATTTTCTTCCGTTTATCTGTCATCGTAAATCAGCCTCTTTCAAGAATTCACCATTGGATTTTTCGATAAATCGTTTCACATTATCCGTGATGGATTGACATGCAATCCATTTGGTAGTCATGTTGTTTGCGTCATTTGTAATGTAGAAAAATGTCACACGATATCTACCATCTTCGGTTTTAACTGGAGCAACACCAATTCCATATTGTTTTGCATATGGATTTTCATTGTAGATCTCTTTCATGGTGTCAAATAATTCTTGCAATGTTAAATCTTTGAATTCACTATGTTTTCCAGTTTTCTTTGGTAAACGTACCAATGATCCAGCTAATACCATATTTGCAACTTTCAATGCAATCTTCAGTTCATACATATAACAATTTGCCAACAATGTCATGGTATGAGCATATTGATCTGATACCTGATTACTATCGGCAGATCCACGTTCTTTTTCATGTCTCTTGACAATAACGATACTCTCCAGAGCTTTCATCATGTCATCATATACTTTACCGCTACAGAAGTCCAAGTATTTATTAATTGCAGCGATACTGTGATCTCCACTATGAGAAACATTAATTGCATGGACCTTGTTTTTAGGTGTCAATTCACCTTCAATTGTCGCCAATCGATTCTTCAATCTCTCTAATTGTTTACCTTTTACCGCAATACTGGAACGATCAAAATCTTTTACAACACCTGATTCAATCATCTTAGTGACAGGCAGTTTATGCAAAGAGACAAGCGGCTTGACAACTTCTTTTTCAAACCATTTATAGTCCCAGAAGAAAGTGTATAATACTCGACCATCTTCTGCTTCACTATAATTGTTATTGAGTCTATTCACCTTTGTGGATTTTTCCAACAATTCTTTTGCTTTTTTTATTTGGCCTTTTTTGATCCATGCCGTGAACTTCATGATGCATCGAGAAAGAAAATCAAGTACTTTACGGAAGCCACTGATATGGCTTTCATCATCTTCCATAAACAGATTATATCCAGGATAAGATGCTTCTTTAATAAGATTCTCTCCCATTGCAATTAATGCATTCGCGGAAGATTCTAATGTAACTTCATCAAATGAGTTTAATTCGATCATCATACATTATTTCCTCCTCCAGCATGTACAGCACCAATGGAATACTTGATTCTATCAACAACCTTAGATTGAATCATTGCCAATAACAATGCCACTTTTCCAGCATCTGTGATAAACTTCACATATTGCTCTTTCTTTAGATCATTATTCTTCTTCATATTCAAGTTTTCACTACTCAAATAGTCGGCTGTTTCTTTCACAAAGTTAATTGAATCATGCATTAATTTTAATCGATCAGTCAATGTTTCATTTTCTTTCTCAATCATTTCCAATAGATCATCGATTGTTGCTTTTGATACATTTTTCATATGACGAGTTGTTTGCTCTTTTGTATTACCAATAGAACTAATGGATTTTACTTCATCATATGCTTCTTGTGAATCTTCACGAAGTTTGTGCATCGTTCTCACAACACTTGAAAACTTAGCTGAACCAAGAATTGTGATCACTTTCGCAACACCATCATTTTGTGCTTTATCTGCAATAATTGCATTTGATAATGATGCGTGTATATTCATCACATTCACAACATTTTGTTGATACCATTCATTATCAATCAATAATAAATCATATTCATCATTGTTTTGATAACGCTCGGATTCACGGATCTTTTTGATTACCTTGTCGATATGACGCTTTGTCAAATAAGTCATGGCTTTCTGGATTAATCGAGAAAACCAGTTTGCAATCTTTTGAAGGGTTGGAACTGATCCATCTTGTTTTAATCCCAGCATAGTATCTGATTCGATGACGATTCCAGCTTGTTCAAGATAATACTCTTTCACAAGCTGATCGCCGATTGCAGAATAAATAGATAATTGGGATTCCATCTGTACAGTTTCCAAATCATTCACAAGATTCAAAACATGATTATTCATATTTATCACCTCTAAATACTTTATATTCCATATTACCATTGTGATATCGATTCACATACAATCGATTCAGTCGATCATAGGAAATACCAATCACAACAACGGAGTTCTCGGAACCTTTTGCAATTTGCTCAGTTCCACGAATTTCAACACATAATTCATTTCTCGATGGATCAATTTTATTGAAGAATACATTGATCTCTATTCCCATCATTCCAATACGATTACATTGGTCTTGTAACTGGTTCATGACTTTATCGAGAATGGAATTATCATCCGAATATTCAAACAAATATTGTTCAATATAGATTCCAAGCTCTGGAATACTTGGATATTGACCGGGCTTCATCAATAATAATGTGATAATAATGTTAATGCACATTTCGAATGATGAAATGATTTTTGGTTTGTGGAATTCATCCACATCCAATAATACGTCATATCCAAGTAATTGAGCTCGTTTGGGATATTTGTTTGTGACTTCGGATAATTGGATGCCTCTCAAATCAAGCATAATTATCCTTCCTCATTTGGAGTTTTTTCTTTATTAAAGAATTTACCAATCTTGCTTCTGGTTTTTTGAATAACCTCTTCCGTAGCCGGAACCTTTAAGCCACTTTTCTTATTTAAAATAGCAGAGGTTGCTTCCAAGCAATTCACATAAGAATGCATGGTATCGATCACATATTTACCAAGATCATCAATGGAATTAATCAATTCCACAAATGCATTACAAGTATGCTGGATGGATGCATTTAATTCTGCGATGGTTTTCTGTGTATCGGATGCTACTTGTAGATTACCACTCTTAAGAGATTGGTCAAATCTGGATAATTCATCTAATCCTCTTTCCAGCATCTTTGCTTTTTCAGCAAGCTTGGATGAGATTTCAGCATAGAAATCAGATAATTTAACAGAACCAGCGTGAGAGTTAAAGATCACACTCGCATCGAGTTTTCCATCACTACCAATGTAGGTATCTTCAATATCTTTACACTTATCAAGATATTGTTTTACGGAGGATTCATCCCCTGCATTCACATCGGTAACAAGACCATGAACAATATCACACCATTCATCAATATCATCCAACATGGTTTCGATACCCTTCATATCCACAAGACCTTCTACAGTTACCTTGTTGGAATTCACACTCAATACGACATCGCTTTCACCATCTTCAGGAGTCAAGCCCTTGGGATTCTTATTACCCTTTGAAAGGACTTCTCTAATTGCTTCTGGAGATTCTTCAATTGCACCTGCAAGTTTAGATGTTAATGCACGGAGCATGTTGTCACGACCAAGATCTTCGATCAAACGAGCTCCTGCGCTTGCTAAGAACTGATCCGGCTTCAATGGTAATTTACCATCTTTTGCCAATCCAGCCGCAGATGTTGCCACATATCCAATTCCTTCCGCAGCGGCTGCTTTCGGAACATTACGAACATTTCTCTTTAATTTCGTGATTTGATGATTGACTGTGACTTCAATTGTACGAAGAGCAGAACGATATTCTGCAAATGATTTAATCTTGTGATAGATTGTCTGTACGAAGTTCTTGATGATTAAAAATGGGAATGTGAGTATCTTATAAATGATACCACCACGTTTCAAATCTTTTCCAGTACGATTGATCGTATTTCTGATTAAACCATGCTTCCCAACACCATGCCTCATGTCATTTAATTTCTTAGCAGCTTTTGCCATTGGCTTTGCAAGTTTCTTTACATCAGAACCTACACCACCAAAGGCTCGTTCTTGATAATATTGATCTTGTCCGTCATACTGTGTATCGTCATCCATTTCAATGAAATACTCGTCGGAGACATCAAAATCATCTGTAAGATATTCTTTATAAATGCTATCAATCAATGCGGTTAATGCCTGACGTTCGGATTCCAATTGTACTTCTTCAATCTTATCAAGATTTCGAACAACATAATCTACATATCCAGAACCTGGACCATCACCTTCTGTTTCCTTTGGACCTTGGTTATCAGGAATTTCTGCTTCTTCTTTTGTAACACCAACTCTGGTTTTTTCATTGATTTGTCTCATAAGCTCTGCACGTTCACGCATATCGGTTGTTGACATTGCTTTCTTCTTAAGTGATTCGATACTATCATCCGCTTTCATAGAAGATGCATCATCACTCATTTTCTTAGCAGCGCCTTTCATACGAGATTTTGTTGCTTCATAAGACTGAGCGTTATTATCAATTGCCATGTTTGGATCCTTTTTCCTTCTGAATCGATCGAAGAATCCCTCTTCATCAAAGTCAATCTTTTCGTCACCGGATTCTTTTTTACAATTAACATCACCACATTCGGTGTCGAATCCTACTTCATCATCTTCACCACCATCATCTTCATCTTCATCTTCGTCTTCATCATCATTAAAGTCGACATCTCGTTTCTTATCTTTCTTTTTGAAACGATCGAAGAATCCCTCTTCTTTGAAGTTGATATCTGATTTATTTGCAGGATCACCACATTCATCTTCGAAATCTAAATCGTCATCTTCATCATCGGAATCATCGTCTTCGTCGTCATCTTTGTCATCTTCTTCGTCATCATCGATGTCGACATCTTTCTTGCTGTTCTTCTTATTCTTCTTAGATTTGGACTTGGACGGCTTATCATCCTCATCGTCATCATCGTCATCCATGTCGACATCAACATCATCAACATCCACATCATCTAAGCCAGAATCATCTTCATCTTTTTCATCATCATCTTCTGTATCATCATCGATGTCTTCATCTTCATCTTCATCATCAAAGTCAACGTCGACATCTTTCTTACTTTTCTTTTTGGGTTTTGCAGATTCGTCTTTGAACTGAACTGGTTGATTATCTCCACATTCCTTTTCATATTCAACTTTATCTCCGCATTCTTCCTCGAAATCAACGTCCGCTTTTCTGGACTTACGACTTCTTCTGGATGACTCCTCAACGGGTTTAATTTCATTATTATCCCCGCATTCCTCTTCAAAATCAACATCGGAATTCTTACTTAGTTTACGCTTTCTTCTAGCAGTTTCCTCAACGGTTTCGATATCTGCACCTTCTTTGACACTGTCGATTTTGTTTTCTTCATTATTTTGGTCATATGATGACTCAGACTGAGGTGGGTCCCCAGAACCCGCAGTCAATCCCTCATATGTTTCTTGTGTGATGAAACCATCCACATCGAGCTTTCCTCTACCATATCTCATTATTAAATCTCTCCTTTACTCAGGTCTATTTGTATCACTCTTTACATAGGTATCTAAGAACTCGTCATAATTCTTATCTACAATCTTGATGTAATTGATACTTGTCTTTTTCATTTCAACCGCCATTCTCGCATCCTTCAGGTACTCAATTTCACGAGAATGTTCCATACGAGGATGGGTGTTATCACTCTCTTTGATTTCCACTTCCAATGACAATGAAGGAATAAAAAAATCAGGGATGTAAAGATGTTCTGAGCCATCTTTCCATTTGTACCAGTAGTTGTTCGGTGACGGTGCAATGACATCGTCCGGACTCCAATCCAAACTCTTTAATTCATTTAAAAAGTCGGCTTCATACGATCCGATTACTCTGAATTTATGTGTTGCATCCCACATGTAATCACGTGCTTGTGGATGGTTGAATATCATCTTACGCTGCATATCCGCATCATTTAACAGATGCTCTTTTCCGTAAACATGAACCATTCGTTCTTTCATTTGATGCACATAAGCTTGTTTACAAGCAGGATTCTCACATAACCTCTCATACTTCAATGTCTCTTTATTGAAGTGCACCTGGTTCGTTCGACACATCAAACACAATCTACCAACGGGCTTATGTACTAATAACGAATAAGCAAATTCTAATGGTTCATATTCATCTGGAACTTGGTCGTTATGTTTGTATGCCACATGGTGACAATATTCATGTTTGTCATCGAAGATTCGGTTACAAAAAAGACATCTCGTGTTTCGCATATGCAAATCACCACCTTTCTATGATTATGAAAGGTTTTAGCTTTTCGTTGCTGGATTAACAAGAACCTTTTTAATATGATAAAAAAGGAAAAAATAATTTATGGGATATCCGGGGAGCAGCTATTACCGCCACTCCCCAATCCCTCACACGTGTTTATAGACCCGCCGGTCTTTTTGTGTTTTGTCTACACATTAGTCGTCATCGTCTTCATCGTCATCCTTGTTATTCAGGTGCACACCTGTGAGACGTGCGAAGTTTCTCGCAACCTTTCTCTCTGTGTGACGAGAATGATTTCTGTCAGGACTTACACCCATTGCCAGAAGTGCGCCAGTGATTTCGGCACGGATTCCGGCGAGGTCATCGATGAGGGACTCAAATCCCTTGATGTTCTTGTCGGAAACTTCGCCATCCTTGGCGAGCTCGATAAGAGCTTCGCCAATTCTGTGCAAACTGTGTTCACCATCTCTGAAAAGACCCTTGATATGGTGACTGTGGGCAGTGCCATTAGCGATATAAGCGATAACTTCAGCCAGTGTGTAGAGTTTTGTATTTGTATTTTTCATAATAAGTCCTCCTTAGACTCTTTGCCTCATTAATATAGTATAGATTCAATTCGTAAAGGCATAAACGAATTGGAACAGAAG
>Ga0247611_10005781_pt1 | contig 16146 bp, 12 predicted proteins | sample 177DNAGHGhighgp2_FD_192422 | JGI IMG/M metagenome (GOLD analysis project Ga0247611, IMG submission 192422) | Sheep rumen microbial communities from Palmerston North, Manawatu-Wanganui, New Zealand - 1770 DNA GHGhigh gp2 | ecosystem: Host-associated > Mammals > Digestive system > Stomach > Rumen... | reverse complement strand
AGGCGCTTTACTTTGTTGCAAAGGATGACGGCAGCATGACGCACTTCTTCAGCAACACGCTTGCCGACCACAACAAGTACAAGGATGTCGCCGCTAAGAATCGGGGCGAGTAAAGCCAGCTAAAGCTAAAACAGGTCGTAGTTGCCAACGCGGATAAAGAAGTCGTAATCACTGAACTTCTTGAGGTCACCGAAAGTATCGTCGTCCACTATGCGCGATAGCCCAGCATAGACATTGATGGACTTATAGGACAGCCGGAGCGCAGGTTCGAACACGAACTTGTGCTTGCCCAGTTGCGAAGCCGGGTTCTCCTCGAAATCGTGCATGTAGGCCGAGAAGAGCCACAGGCCGGTCCCATGGTAGTGCAGCCCACCCGAAAGGCGCAGCAGGCCGTACTGGTGTGACGACAAATCCGCATCGATCCATTCCGTGCGCCACGGGGTCGCCCGGACTCTCGGGCGAATCGCATTGTCGAGTGCAGATATCTCGAAGGATTCCGGGTACACATAGCCGAATCCGTCCTTGTGGTACCTGTCCATCGCGAACGCGGCGGAGGCGGTCAACGCGACAAACGGTTTCGGCGAAAGCGAATACTGCACGTCGGCATACATCGTTATGAACGTCGGGATGATTTCATCGAAGCCGAAATCGAACCCGATGGAAGTAAGCCCGAGTTCCATGTGCGCAGAGACGCCATCACGGGAGAACCACGGATCGCCATCACCCGAGAGGAATTCGGCTCGCACCTTCTGCGATGCGGGATACACGTCGTACGCGTCTTTCTGGTAGATGCGGCCCTCCACCTCGTATGTCCTGTCGGCAAAGAGGAATTCCGCAGAGACATTCAGGTGAGCGTCCAGCTTGTAGTAGAGCGAGATAGAGATATCGCTCTTCTGTTCCTCGTAAATTCGCAGGTAGGCAGGAACCTCGTCCATATACGATTTCAGCGGACGCAGGTGCATCCAGTCGAAGGCAACGGCAAGCCCCCAGTTCTTGCTCCAGAGTCGGTCAATCGAAAGGCGCGGAGTGAAGCCGAAAGAGTTCACACCATAAAAGCCCGCAAGCGTCAGCGCGATCTCCATCTGGTCGATATAGTAGAACGAGAGTTCGGCATAGGCGTTCGGGCCCAGCACATTCGAGCCGAAGCCACCCGCGGCGATATCGAATGTCGGTTCGATATTTGCGTCCACGAGCACATCGCCATCGTGGAGCATGTTGAACGAGACCGAATCGCACGAGGGGAACTGCGAAAGGCCGTAAGCAAAATTGGCGGGAGCGACCAGCCCCGTATCGGAGGCGTTCCAGTAGGACTTTACCGGATTGTGGGATTCCGAAGGGAGGCTGTCGTATGTTGGCTTGAACTTGAACCAAGGAACAGAAGGCACGCGGCCCGACACGTAGTCAACATCGCGCTTGCCAAGGGACGTCATCTGCGAGACCTTCGATTCCAGCGCCGAGAAGCCGGCCTGTATCCAGCCGTTACGTGAAGAGTCCGCAACCGTATGCGGGCGCACGATAAGGCCGGGCTGAGACCCGAGATGTTTGAGGACCCCTTCACGAATGACGCGTTTCCATGCAGGCCCGCGGTATTCGCCGCGCAGCGGATCAGAGACTACGATGATGGCAAGTTCGTCCGGAGAATCTTCGGCAGGAAGCGCAAGGTACGGGCAGAGTTCCCCCGAGGCACGCTCCCCCGAAGGAGCGTTCGAAACGGGAATGTTCGACATGACGTTTTCGTAGGAACTGCCTACCACGCCATCGCAGCCTAGAACCGAGAAGGGAATGCGGAATTTTTCCTTGTGGCGCAAGAGCGATTCCTGCAGACGCAAGAACGCAAGGGACGATTCTATGGATGCCGTATCCGGAGAAAGCTTCTTTAGACGACGGTGCAGCGAGCCCGAGGAATCTACGTGGATAGAAAAGCGCTGGCGAAGGCTCGGGACACCTGTCTCCGAAACTGGGACCGCAAAGCGGGAATCGTCCACGGGCTTATTCCCGTCAGCAATCAGGACTGCATCCATATCGGAATTGAGAAGGATACGCTGGATATCGTCGGGAGAAACTCCCCTCGCCCACAGCGAACCGATGTAGGCTCCCCACGATGTTCCGACGACAGAATCGACGGGTACGGAATACGTCTCGATGGCATAGAGGACACCCAGATGGAACCACGGGGAATTCTCGCCGCCGCCAAGATACAGCACCGACTTTTTCGTAGACGGCAACGAAACCGAAGCTACAGCAGAATCAAGTGCGGAAGGGGACTGCACGACACTATCGGAAGGGACTTGCACGGAATCCTGGACAATGGCAGAATCCGGCACGGCAGAAAGACTCTGCAACATGTCCAAGGCATTTTCTTGCGCAGGTTCCGCATGCAAAGCCGAAAAGGCCGCCAGGACAGCAGCCGAAAAGAACAAGCGCGAAGGGCTAGTCAAAGCGAACCGTGCTAGAAACATACCTCTCCGCTTCTTCACGCGCCACATAGCCGGACTTCACAAGTTCCACAAGGCAATCATCCATGAGCATCATGCCTTCCGAGGCCGACGCCGCAATGATGGACGCGAGCTTGAAGAACTCTCCACTACGGATAAGCGTAGACGCATTCTGCGTGTTGAACAAAATTTCCCATGCGGGAACGGCACCACTGCCTTCGGCAGCACCAGGCAACAGGCGCTGTACCACGACCGACTTGAGGTAGGCGGCAAGCATGGTGCGGCAAAGGTCGCGGTCCTGAGCAGGGACAGACGAAAGGAGCGAATCCAGTACACCCGCAGAATTGCCCGCGGTAACGCAGCAGACCACCAGGGCGCCCGCCTCGGCGGCACGCAACATCGGGAGGAGGGCATCGCCCTTGAAATCGCCCAGCCAGATAAGGTCGCAGCCACTGCGAAGCGCCTGCGACATGCGGGCTTCCACTGACCCGACGGAATCCTTGAGCACGAGGCTGTTCCCGACCGTAATCGGGATTTCCGCATTTGCATCAAGGAGACTCACGCGCATAACCCGTGATTCGCACAGAGCCTTGACATATGCCGACGCCGTCGTCGTCTTGCCGGAGCACGCGGGGCCAGCAAAGACGACAAGGCCGGAACTCAGTCCCTGAAGACCCATGACAGAAGCGGGAGCGCCAAGGGAATCAAATGACGGACATTCCGCAATCAGCGGGCGGAACACGGCAGCATTGCCAAGCGCCTCGCGAAAATAGCGGACGCGCCACTTGACGCCAGCCCAAGGGCCGCAAAGCATGGAACCGTCGTCGCCCTCCATCGAGCCGAGGAACTCACGCAGCGCACCAAATTCAACAGCGGGAGCATCTGGCACGGCGCACACCTTGCCGGCAAGGCGAACAGCGGACGGGGCACCCTCGGTGACAATCAGTTCGCTGCCACCGACGTTCATCACATATTCCAAAAGGGATTCTATTTCTGTAGCCATCGAAACACCTCCTTATGCCGGCCTGTATGCCGCAAAGCGACGGCTGTCGTACGCGCGCTTCCAGGCTTCCGCGCCATCGATATAACCGGATTCCACGCACTTCTGCAGGGAATCATCAAGTGTCACGCCCTGATCCTTCTGGCTGCTAATCGCGGCCACCAGCTGCGAGATATCGCAACGACGGATCATGTTCGCAACAGTCGACGTCACGCGCATGGCCTCGACAGCAAGCACCAAGCCCTGGTTCTGCACCACGGGAATCAGGTGCTGCACGATGACGCCCTTCAGCTGGTCGGCAAGCGTGCAGGCAAAAGCACTGCGGTTAGTCTCGGGCACGGACATCAGCAACTTGGAGAGGAGCGCATGGATATTGTTGCCGCCGGTTACCGCAAACACGAGCGCGCCGGCATTTGCCGCCTGCAAGAGCAGGTTCAGTTCTTCCATGGATTCCAGGTGGTCAAAGCAGATTACGTCGGCGCCGTCACGGATGGCAAGTTCGATGCCCGCAATTCCGCTCTTCACGTGGAGGCCGACTTCCTTCTGCGCAATCGCACCGTTCGGGTTCTTGAGCAAGCGCTCGATAGGGCGCTCGATAGTATGGATATAGCACGGACGGCTTGCCGCAATCATCTCGGCAAATGTCGTGACGGTCGTAGAACGGCCGCTCGTCGAGGGGCCCGCAACAAGCACAAGGCCACTCGGCAGGTTCGCAAACGACTGGCAGAACTGCGGTAGGAACAAATTGTCAAACGAGACGGACTCATTCTGGATAACGCGTATCGAGACACTCGGGTTGACATCGTCCCACGTGACAGAAATACGCGCGCGTCCCACGCCTGGGAGGCCGAAAGTCTTGCTGAAATTCTTGCCCGCGACAACCTTATACCCGTCGGCAAATCCCTCAGCGGCTTCTGCCAGGAGTTCCGCAACACGCGTCTTGTCGACAATCTGCTCCGTCGCCGGGAATATCGCACCGGACTGGCGCATCATAATCTGGCGGTCGGCAAACAGGTAGATATCCGTCGCGCCGAACTTGCGGGCGAATGCAATAATCTTCTTCAGGTTCATCGTCGGGAGCAGCGTATCGGGCGCCATGACTTCGGAACCTTCGCCCGAAACAATCGCAAAGCGCGAAGGCAGTTCCCCGTTCTCGTCATCTGATTCTTCTGCATCGTCGTCCGAAGAAATGCCAATGCTCGAAATGCTCGTGGTTTCCAAACCGGAGACCTTCTCTACCACCATGTTCGAAGAAGAGGCTTCGCCATAGATGTTGTTGCCTTCAATCTGGAGCGCGGGCTCCGATTCCGGTTCGGGAGCCGGCGCGGCGGGTTTCGCCTGCACGGCGGGCTTTGCCGGAGCTACAGGAGCCGCAGCGGGCGCAGCCGGCTGGGCAGCGGGCCTTGCAGGAGCAGCTGCTGCATTTTTAGCCTCGAGGTTTTTAACGAAGGCAAGCACCTTCTCGTACATCGCCTGCTGCAGCAGGCCAGCCCTCACGAGCACCTGGCCAATATCAACCTGGTCATTCGCCTCGGCCCAATGCGCATCAATCTGGTCCTGCGACACCACCTTGTTGTGGACCAGGACCTTCGCCATATACTGGTTTCTCATAGGAAATCCCTCCGGCTAAACCACCAGCTAGCAATCGCGAGGAAAACTCCCACGTAACCGACTGCATAGACGGTGTTCCAGAACAAGTACATATCCGGGAGCGCGACGCCGTGCACCACATAGCTTGTCACGTTGTAACGGTAGAGTCCCGGGAAAATCGCATGAATAACAACCGCTGCCTTCTCAAACAACGCAGTCGAAGTACCGCCCATCTCGCCCATACGGCTTGCGAACCGCACCTGTTCCAAAAGCTGGTTACTCAGGTGGCCCGCAAAGTAGACTCCGAGCGTAAACAGAGCCGAGAGCACAGTGCTGCTGAAACTGCTGAACAGGAGCGCCACCGCGATAATTACGGCCATCTCGCAGAAGATGAGGTAAATGGCGGTGAGCAAGTTCGCCGTCGGGTCGGCGTTGATGATGAACAGCATCGCATAGAAAATGCACGTGAGGATGGTAAGGTGGACCGCCACCACGGCCAGAAGGCCGAAATACTTACCCACGATAAACGTCACGCGGCTAATCGGCTTCGAGAGCAGCGTGAGCACGGTACGGCGCTGGATTTCCTTCTGCACTAGGCTGATACCCACGAAGATGGAAATCAGGAGGCCCGAAAGGCTCATCACCGAAAGTGTTGTCGACTTGATCACGTAGGCACGGTCGAATACCGACCATTCACCAAGCACGATACTGAAAAGCGTAAGCGCAATCGCGAGGAACACGATGTTGTAGAGGATCTTGTCACGGATCGATTCGCGGAACGTATTGTGCGCAATAATTGCAATATGCTTAAGCGTCTGCACGGGCAATTTCCTCCGTCAAAATGTCTTCAAGGCTCGGACGCTTGTGGTCCATCTTTTCGACAGCGATTCCATTAGAGAGGCAGTAGCCGAGCAACCTGTCGCGGGCGGCATCGTCTTCGCATACGAATTCCATCGGATGCCCTGCAAGCGAAATTCCCTGAGGCAGGTCGCTTTCGAGAATCGCCTTGCGGGTACGCACGTGGTATTCCACGCCGCACGATTCCGTTATCTCGTCGACCGTCCCTTCGCGAACGATCTTGCCATCCACGATCATCGCGACCTTGTGGCTAATGCTTTCCACGTCGCTGAGCAGGTGGCTTGAATAGAAAATGGTCACGCCATCGCGGTTGAGTTCCATGATGGCTTCGCGCACGTCGCGGCGTCCCATCGGGTCGAGTCCGCTCATCGGTTCGTCGAGGATCAACAGTTTCGGCTTGGAGAGAATCGCCTGCGCAATCCCCACACGCTGCATCATGCCCTTGGAGTACGAACGCAGGCGGCGGTCGATCCAGTCCTTGTTCGCATGCAGCAGGTCGAGCGCCCAGCCGATGCGCTTGTCCAGTTCCGCACCGTCGAGCCCGACAAGTTTGCCGTAAAAGCGCAAAAGTTCGCGACCGGTAAGGTAGTCGTAAAAATACGGCTGCTCCGGAGAATAGCCTATGAAGCGGCGGCTCTTCACGTCGCGCGGGCTGATGCCGTTCACCAGCACTTTGCCCGAATCAAAATTCAGGAGGCCCGTCAGCACCTTGATGGTCGTAGACTTACCCGCACCATTGGGGCCGATAAAACCATACACCTGGCCCGGTTCCACACTGAAACTCACATCCTTAAGCGCAAGCTTCGGCTTCATCAAGAAACCGCTGCGGTAAGTCTTGTGCAGATGTTCAATCTTTATCATCAGATCACTCATAATTCACCTATGCGTCCTTGCCATTTTCCTTGGCAGAACTCTGGAAGGCACGTTCCTCAGCCTCTTCAATCTCTTCGCGGCGGCGATCGGCGCGACGTTTCTTGTTCACAAAGAAATAGATGAGTGCGCCAGCAACATAAATCACGATACCCGCGTAACAGACCGGATTGAGAGAATAGCCTTCGAGTCCGGGGAATGTATTGTAAATCAGGTTGTGCCCGAAGCCCGAAAGGCCGAGGACAATCAGGGCGAGGCCCAGCACGCGGAACACAAAAGTCGTAATAATCAGTTTTTGCATATATACCTCAAAAACCGCACCTCGCGGTGCAGCGTCTTTTTTATGAAAAATACACAATTACGGGCGAAAAAGAACGCCCGCTCCGTAGGAAACGGGCAAAAAAGGCGTGCATCTACTTGATGCGGTCGCCGCAGAATTCCTGACGGCCACATTTCTTGCAGTGCGAGCCCATCCAGAGCGTATCGAACTGCTCGATGGCGGGTTCGACGATTGCCGGGTCGTTCGTGAGGATTCCCGCCTCGAAGTTGCGGCGCAGGGAACTCTTCATGCCGATACCCGCACCCGTAAGGTTCGCGGACCCGATGTAGGCCGTCTCCAAGTCGAAAATCATCATCTTGAAATGCACCCGCGGGCACATCACGCGTTCCAGGTCAGTCGCAAGAATCTTGAACCGGTCAAAATCTTCACGGAAGTTCGGGCCCGGCTCCTTCGCATGAATCAAACGCACGCCTACCCCGCGCTTCAGGAGGCCGGCAATTTGCCCCAGCAGGGGAATCGCGTCGCCATCCTGCTTCACGTAGACATCCTTGATATCGGCGGTACCGATCCACAGCGTATTGCGGACCTTCGCGATGCGCGAAATCACCTCGGAGTAGTGTTCCTCGTTCTGGATGTACTTCGTGAAGGTCGGCATGGCAGGAAATCTATTCCTTGTTCTTTAGGCAACGGACTAGATATTTCGTGTCGTACATAAACGAGTATCCTCTCGAAGGATATGGTTCAAATGTCGACAGGCCCCAGTCGAAAACGCCCTTCTTGGGATCATTCGTTTCTGTAGAAGAGGCATAATAGGCATCGCCATTCTCAGAAGCCGGAATGGCGGAAAAACCGAATTCGTCAGAAATGTCGTCGTAATCATCAAAATTCCAGGCATTCTTAGCCTTCAGGGCGTCTGACGACGATTCCGCCTTGCTGTTATTCTGGGCATACTCGGTCAAGATGTCCCAATCTTCCTTGCTTGGAATCCTCCATCCGTCAGGACAAAGCCCCTGCACGGGCTCCTTCAAGATTTCCGTCGCCAGTTCAGTCTGGTATTTAGAGGGCAAGTTCATTGCGGTACTCCACAAGTATTGCACTCCTCCTATCTTACAGTTCTTCGGATTGTCTTCATAGCAAGAGGCTCCAGACAAAGTATCATTGGTGTAGGCCAGATTTTCGGCAAACCAAGTCTGCGTCCCGATATCGACAATCTTGTAGGAATGATTGTCCCTCGCATCCACAAATGTCCTGTAAGCAATGTCGGGATTAGTATAGTCCGTGATATCGTCATCGTATATCGTTACCGCATACCACATGGAATTCTTGCATATAAGCATTCCATTAGAAGTCCTGTATTTTGACTTTTTCTCGTAGCGTTCCTTATCGTTCGCCTTTGTGCAGGATCTCATTATCTCCATTTCCGTATATTCCGCATCACGCCATTTCCCGTTTTCGCAGACATAGATTGACGAGTCTTCATCTACGACCATTTTTCCGAGATTTGCGTCGCTACATTCTTCGAAAGCAGAACTGGAACTGCTTTCCTCTTCTACTTCGGAGCTGGAACTAGATTTCGGCAATTCACAGGGGCCCGGAGGGTCTCTTTCCCATGCGAAAGCGGACATCCATGTATGCGGATCCATTCCATCGTGCTTGGTAAACAACTTCGCGAGAGTCGTGTCGAAGTCCTGTTTCATGTCGGCATTTTCGGGGCACCACTTTCCGTCCAGGCAGCTTATGGCGTATTTCGAATAGAGATATTCCCACAGTTCATACGACTCCGGAGTTGCCAGCACAAAAGGCAATGTATAGGCGTAGATGGAATCTATGTCAACCGGACAACCGACGGAATCTTGCGGAAGGAACCAGCTCGGGTTAACACGAAGGGTGTCCTGGATATAACTGTAATAAATCTTGTGCACAACCTCGTCGGTCCCCCTCTTGTGGGCGCGCATTATTACAAAGTATGACAACAGGTCGTCTTCTCGTAGAATGTCGATTCTTCCGTCGCGTTCACCAATGTAAGGCGCTTCGATGGTCTTCTTGAAGGAAACAGGGAATGCCTGGAAGTATTGTACCGAATCGACCTTGGCCGGGACTTTCCATGACTGGTAATACAGGGCGCAGGCAAGCGAAAAATCCTTATGCGCATCCGTAAACGGAGTGAGCTTGGTGCTGTCCGCGTTTATGCGGGCGAGAGTTCCCAGGCGCTTCTTGTACTTATCGAATGTCACGGGAATGATGAGGCTGTCTTCGCCGCTCATCAGCTTGCACCGGGAGAGCGTCGTGTCGCCTGCGTAGTATGCCGCTGTGACGCTAGGAGTGATGGTGTAGAATAACGAACCATTCTTGAATGTGAGTTCTCTTATATTCGGGAAAAAGCTTAGGTAAAAACGGTCGACATGCTTGAATATTTTTCCGGGCTTTTCGGAAGGGACGATATCGAACGTGACCGTCGTCTGGTTACAGGTCGACGCTGTCGAGATTTCGACGGTGTGCTTTTCTTCGTCAGGCAGGGGAAGCGCCTGCCTCCCCCATTTCGATTCGACCGTCTCGACCTTTTTACCGTCAATCTTGTATGTCAAGGAACTTGAATCCTTACATAGGGAAGAGCTAGGAGAAACGTCGAAAACGACGGTATCGACATAGAAGTTACGCTCGATGGTATGGCGATCGCCATCGCCAAGCGTACCGCTAAAGAGATAGGAATCCTGATATGCAGCGAGTTCGAAAATGTTGTCCGTCCCGTTATAATGGAGAATCCTCACGTAAAGCGAATCAGGAACATCGATAGCTTGCACGGGTTCCTTCGGACCGTCCGAAGGGGAGTCGCTACACCCGACAATCCATGCACATAAAGAAATCAAAAAAAGAATCTTCTTCATAGGTCAAGCCAATTCCGTTACTGGTACTGATAATAGCCGTCGTTGTAGGAATACAGGATAATCGAGCCCGGGTTCAAGGTTGCGTTTCCCTTGGCGCTCGGAATAATCTTGATGGAGTTCGTGTTCTCGCAAAGTCCGAATACGGTCTGGTTGTCAAAAGTAAAATTGCCATCGTCGTCGACATCGACCTCGGCGCCGGCATTCACCTGCAGGTGGCGCAGCGAAATCCTCTTCTCGAAATAGGCGGTATCGAATCCGTTGATATGGAGCGTCGAGGAATCCGTACGTTTTACCATCCGCGGCAATTCGGTATCGGCACTTACGGAATCGACCGTAGCATTGCCGAAGGTTCCCGAAAGCGACCAGCTGATCGTAACAGGTTCCTGTACGGGAGCCTCGGACGGATCGTCCGAAGAACATCCACAAAAAACGAATAGTGCTATAATAAAGAAATATAATGATTTCATCTGACTTCTCCTTCTATAAAAAAATTCAGATAACAATAAAAAGAACTAACCCTATCGCCTTGTTCCTAGGCGACGGATCTATCCCTTGATATGAATTGCAGAAGCAAACTCCTTCAAGAGAGCCGGGTCTTCCACCTTTTCCCACAGCGTTCCGGTCACGATGATGTTCGCGCCTGCAGCCACGCGGATGGCGGCCGTCTGCGGGTCCTTGATTCCACCGCCGGTAATAATCGTCATCTCGGTGGCCTTGCGGGTATAGGCGATGTGCTCCACGGGCACGGGCTCTTCGGCGCCGCTGCCTGCTTCCAGGTACACGTAGCGCATGCCCATGAGTTCTGCCGCGATGGAGTTCACCATGCTGAGTTTGGGCTTGTTCGCGGGAACGGGCATAGTTCCGCTAATGTATTCCACCGTCGTACGCTTGCCGCTGTTGATGAGCTGGTAGGCCGTCGGGATGGCTTCCATGTTGAGCGCACGAACGAGCGCGCCACCGCGCACCTGTTCGTCAATCAGGTAGTTCGGATTGCGACCGCTCACGAGGGTCATAAAAAGCATCGCATCGAAACCGGGAACGACCTGCGAAGCGCCACCCGGGAAAAGAACCACGGGCAGGTCCACCGCCGCCTTGAGGGCAGCCACCTGCTTGGGGAGCGTGAAGTTCCCGAGGTACGAACCGCCAACGAGCAATAGGTCGGCGCCGTTTTCGGCGGCCATCGAACCCGCCTTAACGAATGCGGCCTCGTCCGAAGTATCGGGGTCGAGCAGCACCGCAAAAAGGGCACCGCGCTTTTCGATTTCAGCATTCAAGCGGAGTTCGGTCTTACCTGGTTTCATAATAAATCCTTCGTTCCTAAACGGAACATGTCGTATAAAAATACAATATATTCGGCACGCCTACCTCTTCACTACCAGACGTGTCAACGTTTTTTGGCCCGAAACGGCACGAACAGCATACACACCCGGCTTCAAGGCAGAAATATCTAGCGAAACGCGGCGGGCATTGCCGTTCCAGCGCAGGGTCTCACGGTTGTTCACGTCGAAAAGGCGGATTTCGCGGATGTCGCCAGAGCTTACGGCCTCAAGGCTATTACCCGTGAGTACAACGTTCAGGTTCAAAGCCGGCGCGGTAACGGGCTTCACGGCATCGGTCGTATCCGACGGTCCGAACTTCTCGCCGATATCCACGCCCTTCTCCTTCACGAATTGAGAAATCAGCCGGATATACGCCGTCTGGTAACCGAGACTCGGCTCGGTAAGTTCCCAGGAATCGATGGGCCAGCCGTCATTGATGTTCGCGTACATCTTCGCATGCGGTTCCCCGACCGGAATCGAGACCGCATAGCAGAGCGCGTTGTTACTCGCGCTCCCGCAGCCCTTCGCGCTATTGTCGGCATCGTATTGCTTGCAGCAGTCCGCCCACGCATAGCGGGAGTTCGCGCCGCCCGTCACGTAACCCGGAGCGGGATTATCATCCTTGAACCATCCGTGATAGAATTTCGTGACGCTCTTGTTTGCGCCGTAACTACCCATGTTCGAGAGGTAGACCATGCCGAACGGGTTCACGCCATGCAGGTAGTGCAGGTATTCTTCCGCAGCATCGCGCCACGTGAGTGCCTCTGCAGAAGTCGAGCCTTCGTATGCCGCCATCTTGCCGAACAGGAGCCCGCTCGAAGCCTTCGCCGAATTAGAGCCCCAGTTGTAGTCGCGGATGTAGGAGCGGTACCCGTCGTGTTCCAGCCCGTTCACAAAGTACTTGCTCTGTCTAAACTGCGCCACGAAGCGTTCCTGCACAATACTTTTCACGTCGGCGTCCGCATCCTTGTAGCCCAAGTAAAGCAAGTAGAGCAGGCTGTGGGCCACGCGGTACTGGTCGAGCGCCCAGCTGCCGTACTGTCGCATCAGGGGCAGGCTATCGGGGGTCGCCGAAAAACGCTTGAGGTAATTCGCGTCGCCGGTGAGTTCGTACATCGCGAAGTCAGCAGCCACCTTCACCGCGAAGCGCGCACCCGTCGTGTAGCTGGTATCGATTTCCTGCTGGCCCGCCGCAAGGTCCTTGGTGCCGTATTCCGCCTTGTTGTTGTAGAACATGGAATCGGGGTGAGCCTCCGCCCACTTGAAGGCACGCTGGGCGGCATCCTTGAGCGTCGCCGCGTATTCGGTGTTCCCGCGCTTGTCGGCAACTATGGAACCGAGCGCGAAAGCCTTCGACGCAGAGTAGGCGGACATCGCGTTGGGAGCACCATAGTAACTGCGGCCCGTCGCCGCCGAGGGGGGCGACACATGGTCTTCGTCAACCACCGAAAGCACCGAGCCGTCTTCATTCTGCATGCGGAGCAGGTGATCCATACCCCACTTCACTTCGTCAAGAACGTCAGGAATCCCATTGCCCGATTCGGGAATGTTGTAGTCGTCGGTAAACGCCCTGGGCGCATCCATGTAGGCGCGCAGGAGCGTTTCGATGTAGTTGCCGTTCCATACGGTATACTTGTTGAAGTCGCCCGCATCGAACCACCCGCCGCTCACGTCACGTTCCGTCGCGGCATTCGTGCTGTCCGTAAACAGGCGGGCGGCCTTGTCCTGCGCGTGGTTCATGGCATCGGCCCAGTCCTTGCCCGCATACTTTTCCTCCTTCGCCATGCCTACGCGCTGGTAGAACATCATGCGCATCGCCGCTTTCAGGATGTCGTTGTAGATGTCGTCCCGGATGCGGAAGTAGAACGACAGCTTCAGATTATCCGCCTTATCACGAATAAAGTAAGTACCCGGCGTATTCACCGAGGAGAAATCGAACCACCAGACTTTATCGCCCGACGCAGTATCGATTGCACCTTCCTGGAAGGCTACCGGAGCGCCGGAGAACACGATCTTCGCCGTCGCGCTATCCACGACCTCCATCATGCTGCCCGGAGTATACGAGAGCGTGGCGTCGTAACCCACCTCGGGGCTACGCAACACGGCGACCTTCTTTGCGTCGGGACGGTACCCGAACTGGTCGACGGTAATGAACACGTCCTGCGCGAAGGCGGCAGACGCGAGCAATGCGACAAGCGAAAACAATTTGACCATCTTATTCAATATAGTATAGGGCGGGCCCGCTTGCGACCCCGTTTTTATTCCAACTTGGAACGCAATTTGCCCAAAACAACGCCCACACGTGATACGCTTCACGATAGCGTGAGCGACAAAGCCACAGGCGTTAAGCCGTGGCGGTCGCGAGAGCGAGTGAGAAACCGGAGCTTTTATACCCTATACGTCGAACGAGCGGTCATAAAAAGAAGACGGGCTTTCGCCCGCCTTCCTGCTCCCCCTATTTGGGTCCCCCCCTTTCCTCCTAACCCTTCTTAATCCTTGATACAGCGGACATAGCTGAAGCGGCCTTCCGGAAGAGCCCATGTACTCCACGAACTCTGCGGGGTGACAAGCCATTTCCCTCCGCGGTCAAACGAAATGACGGACGCGTATCTTTCTTCGTAGGTGGAATCGGGCTTAATCGCAAAATAAGTTCGTTCTCCGGCCGTCACCAAGTCAAAACCCGCTCCGTACAGGAAATCCGCGAGATTCCAGTACTCCGTATTAAACTCTTTTTCAAGATGCTCCATCAATATCAACCAATCATTCGCGGTGGGCAGCCGCCAGCCATCAGGGCAAATTCCCTGATGATTGCTGCTCGAGATGCCAAGGGAATCCATTACAGAATACAACGCTTCGTAATCGGGATAATACTGCTGGTACACGCATATGGAATCTATCCTGGCAGAATCATTTGCCGTAAGGGTAAATAGCACAGAATCCTTGCTAACTACAGGTGTCCATTCCGCAAAGCATTTTTCATATGAATTCATAATGGATGCCGAATCCAGGGCCATATAGGCAGGCAAGGAATACAGGCCATCATTGGAATTGTACATCAGATTTTCAGCCAGCCAAGTCACCGAGTCACCATCAATGCTGTAAGAGACCGTCCTGTATGTCTTTCCATCACGCTCATCGGTCATTTCACCTTCGCCATAATCAATCGTCCTGAGTACAGCAGTCCAGTGCCCCGACAGACAGACAAAATTGAACAGGTGATCCCCTACATTAAACACTTCGCTCTCATTTTCCGCAGAGCATTCATTCAGGTGCAACAAAACTGCCGAGAAACTTTCTTCAATAAATTTCTTGTATTTGGAATCCTCGGACAGGGATTCTTCCTTGACTCGCATGAAATCGTCTAAGTAAATAAGCGACCAATTCGTCCACCGACCAATTATCGCAGAGTCGTTCACGAACGCCCCGTTCTTTTCCAGCATTCTTATCGCCGCCTGCATTTCGGTCCGGTCACGTAAATAGGCACCTATGACATCCAACAGAGCCACATTGTCCCAGTCTTCGGCGTTTTCAATTTTTTCGAAGGTAAACGTCATGTCAAACATCCCGAATGCATCGAGAACTTCCCGGTCAGCCTGATTCTTGGCCTCCTCGAACGTCATGCCAGCCTTAAACAAACGGACAAGACGGAATCTTTCCAGGGTCGTCATTTTATTGACATTTACACTGCTAGTTTTCCGCAAGTCGACAATGACACTGGGCATGAATACATCTATGTAATTCCAGTCTTCCCAGAAATATTCATCCTCGCCAACAATGTAAGGGGAGACCTCTAACACTACATACGGGCTTTTCAACGAAATACTGTCAAAGGCGAACGTTCCTGTGGAGTCATTGAAGGTTCCATAAAAGACAACCCCTGTCGAATCAAGAGTGACAGAATCTAGTTCAGACATTCTCACAGCCAGGTTATGATAATCAAAGTTCACGTTCGAAAGCCCGTTCGCCTGCTCCACCACCTGACCGACAAGTTGGTTAAGCTGTTGAGCACGGCCCTTAATGGAATAATACTGGGAATTAGCCGTAACGCCCGTTTCCTCGGCGGAGCCGCCCGCAACAGACTTGTCGTCAGAACACGCCGCGAACATCAGGGCGAGCGGCATCGCCACGCAGCAGATAAACTTCCTGCTCATTTCAAAGTAACTCATAGTATCCTCCTAGCCCTTATTATTTCCGTTCTTGTTCGTCATCGGGAAGAACTGGATGTTCATGCGGTACACCTCGTCCGTTTTATCTTCCCTGGTCGCAATCGCGATGACACGCTTGCGGAACTCGGCAATCTCCCGCACAATCTCCTCGTAGGCATCGCGCGTGACACCAAGCGTAAGGCCCGAAAAGTTCCGTTCATCCTGAGATACGCCCTCGATAGCCTCCAGGGCGATTTCGCCCATCTGGCGATGCAGCCCGCGCACGGCCACCGGGGTCACACCCATCGGGCCAGTCGTCACGGACTTTTCCGTCTGCTGGTAATTTCCGCTTTCATCCTTCTTGAGCAGGCCCGCACCCACGAGAAACTTGAGCGCATCGCTCACCTCGGCGGCACTCACCTTCGGGCGGCACGCATGCGCGAGCGCGAGCGGCTTTGCCCCCGGCATGGCAGGAGCAAGCTCACGAATCACCGGATTCTTCCAATCGCTAAAGAACCGGAAGGAATCCCCTTCCAGGATTTTTACCTTGTGTGCATCGGCAATCGCGAGCATCCTGTTGAACGCCGCCTTCTTCTCGGCATCCTCCTTCGCATGGTCAAACCTGACCATCTCGCAGAAATATTCCTGTTCAAAGCCCGCAAGTTTCATCGCCTGCGCAACGCGAACAGCCGCCTCGTCACTCAGGTTGTAACGTCCCTCGCTTACGTACTTCAGGTAGACCGGCGAAGTGAACCCCGCCGCAT
>Ga0247611_10005780_pt1 | contig 16147 bp, 2 predicted proteins | sample 177DNAGHGhighgp2_FD_192422 | JGI IMG/M metagenome (GOLD analysis project Ga0247611, IMG submission 192422) | Sheep rumen microbial communities from Palmerston North, Manawatu-Wanganui, New Zealand - 1770 DNA GHGhigh gp2 | ecosystem: Host-associated > Mammals > Digestive system > Stomach > Rumen ... | reverse complement strand
ATCCAACTACGTCCGTTTTTAACATCGTTGGTATGCCAGAAAAAACGGATGATAGTAATAATTTAATAGTGAGAATAACGCGTCTTAATCAAGACATTGATGCTGATATATGAGCCACTTTCCTGGGCGTAGGAAAGTGGCTCTTTTTTATTTTGGTGAAAAAGGAGAGTGAGATAGATGGCTATAGGAAATCGTGGCAGTATTGTCATTGATGTTCAGGCTCAAATAACTGGATATAATGAAAGTATTGAGCGAATGAAAAAAGCTTTGGATGAAGTAGATCCTGGTTCAAGTATTGGGAAAAAATTAGCCAAAGGTATAGCAGCCGCTGAAAAAGAATTAGCTAATTTAGGACGAGAAGGGATGAAAAGAATTTCTTCTCAAGGTGAATTAGATAGACTAAATGATAAATTATTAAAAGTTGGTAATTTAATTACAGATTTAGGCGCTGGATTTCAGCAGGTTTCTTGGAAAGATTTAACATCTGGGGCAGCGCAAGAATTAAGGAATTTAGAAAAACAAGTAAATGATGTTAGACAAGCTACACAAAATATTGTTGGTGATGGATTTTCTAAATTAATTACTGAAGCGCCAGAATTAAAAAAAGTTTTTGATGAATTAAAAATTGATCCTAATAAAATGGGATTAAATACGATACAACAAAAATTTACTCAAACATTAGAAGGTCTAGAAAAACAAATAAAGGATTTTGAACAAAAAATTGATAAAAGCAAAAGTAAAACAACTGAATACCAAGCGGCAATAGACGCAAAAGATAGAATTTTAAAAAGTAATTTAGGCGCCTATACAGTAGGTAAAAGTAGCAGTGATGCATATAAACTTTTTCAAGCTTCATCTCATCAACAAGAAATCTTTGGAAAAAAAGCAGAGCAAATACCTGCATATTCTATATTATCTAAAGAGTACATTGATGAAGTAAAAAATTTGGGAGAAACTATACTTACGAATTTAGGGATGGATCCCGCTCGACAAAATAATCCCGAATTATTGGCACAATTACGTCCTCAAATTGAAGCTAAAATTCAACAATTATTAGAAGCGCAAAGTGCAGATGCAATTAAGAGCATATTGGATGATATAGATAATTCTTTAAAATTACAAGAGGGCAGTGGTTTTTCTGTTCAAGGAAAAAGATTAAAAGGCTTGACTGGAGTAACTGGTAAAGGTTCAGCATCTTCAATTATAACTGAACGTTTAACTTCATTAATGACCACAAGTAAAATTAATCCCGAAGTTTTTAGCAATACAAAAGAGTTTATGCGAAATGCTTTGGATCAATTAAAAACTGAAGGGAATTATGATACTAGTGGCATAGACAAGTTATTAGATAGTATATTGCCTTCATTATCAGAAAAAGACATTGAAGCTCGTTTTGGGGTTGTTGCTAAAGCAATTGTTAATGGCGCGAGAGAAATAAAAGAAGCTGGAGAAAAGGCTGGAGAAAAATTACCTAAAGAACAACAAGCACTAAATGATTTAATAGAAGGTCAAGATATATTAAAGGGAAAGCATGAACTAGTAAGTCAAGCACAACAAAAAGTTGATCCATTAATAACTAAATTACAAGATACAATACGTCAACAAGAGACACAGATTAAATCTTTAGAGGAACAAATTCGCCAATTAACTGAAGCAAACACTGGAAAGGAGAATCCATTTCAAGCTTTTGGCGCAGAAACTATTGAAAATACAGCTGCTCAAATAGAAGCAGCTAGTTCAGCAGCAACTCAATATCAACACAAACTAGAACAGATACAATCTTTACAACAAGGTTTAAATAATCTACAAAGTTTCGCGCAAAGATGGTTTAGTGTTTATGGCGCGATGCGTCTGGTATCTAATACTTTTAAATCTATTAAAACAAATATAAAAGAATTAGATGACATTATGACAGAAATAGCAATTGTTACTGATATGTCGCAAGCCGACTTGTGGCAACAAATGCCGCAATATATATCTTTAGCAAAACAATATGCTTCTTCATTAAAAGGTGTATATGAAGTTTCTCAGTTATACTATCAGCAAGGTTTGCAGCAAAATGATGTTATGGCGATGACAGAAGAGACATTAAAAATGGCTCGTATTTCTGGTTTAAGCTATTCACAGGCTACAGACTATATGACAAATGCTGTTCGTTCTTTTAGAATGGAAATGGAAGATTCTCAACGGGTAGTTGATGTTTATTCTGCTCTAGCAGCAAGTTCTGCTACAAGCACTACAGAACTAGCTACCGCTATGAGTAAAACAGCTTCTTCAGCACAAGCGGTTGGCTCTAGCTTTGAAAATACTACAGCTATGATGGCCGTTATGATTGAGGCTACTCGTGAAGCACCTGAAAATATCGGTACTGCTATGAAATCAATCATTTCTCGTTATGGTGAAATGACAACTAATCCTATGAAATTAGTTGATGCCGAAGGCGAAGAAATGAGTCTTAACAAAGTTGATAAGGCATTGCAGACAGTTGGTATTTCTATCCACGACGCGCAAGGACAATTCCGTGATTTTGATGATGTTATTATGGAATTGGCAGCTTCATGGGATACTATTGATAAAAACACTCAACGTTATATTGCTACCGTTATGGCTGGTAATAGACAACAGTCTCGTTTCTTGGCATTGGTATCTAACTATGAACGTTTAGTTGAATTAAGTGATGAAGCTGCGAATAGTGAAGATGCTGCGACATTGCAAGTTATGAAAACTATGGACTCTGTTTCTGCAAAAGCACAACAATTGCAAACTAGCTTGCAGTCTATGTATACGCAGACTGGGTTGGAAGAGTTCTATAAAGGTATTTTAGATTTTACTAGGGGCATTATCGCGACATTTACACAAATGCCAACTGTATTTAAATTACCTATTCCAGCTATTTTAGCCTTTGGACAGATGTTTATTAATGTTGGAACGTCATTGGCTTCTGTTATTAAGATGTTACGCGATAAATTAAGTGTTGCATCAGCGAATGCTGAAAAAGAGATGACAACAGCACAGCAAATAGCTGGTAAAGAACGTATTACAGCAGAAGAAAAAGTTTGGTTGGAAAGAGTGCAAGCTGCAAAAAAGGGTGCAGAGCAAATTAATAAAATAGAACGTGGAATAGCTGATACAACTAATCAAGCGGCTAATCAGAGAATGGGCGAGGAGCAGCCTACTGTTACTGTTACTCCGACTATAGATTTTTCTAAATTTAATCGTGATCTTGGACCAGTAGAGGGATGGTATCGAGCTTTAACGGGCAACAATCAAAGATCTCGTGATATAGCTGTAAAATATTTTCAGCAAGATTCTATGCAACAAGCCTTGAAGGAACAAGGGTTACAATTACAAGGATATGAACTTGTAAAAATTGGGGATGCTGCGGAAGATGCATCTGAAAAAACCCAAGGCTTATGGGCTTCTCTACAACAAAATAAAGCAGCTACTATTGGTTTAAGAATGGTAGGTTCTTCTATTTCCCTTATAGCTGCTAGTATGGGAGAAGCAACTGCGGGTGCGCGCAAATTTAAAGCTGCTTTACAAGGGGTTGGCAGTATTTTACAAGGAGTTTCTTATGCGGCGACTGGTAACTGGATAATGGCGGCTTTTACCGGCATTATGGGTTTAACACAAGCTATTTCTACTTGGATAGAAACGGATGAAGAACGGGCAGAGCGTCTTAAGAAAGCAGCCGAAGAAAATAATACTACTTTTTTGCAGAAAAAATCAGACGCAAATACTTTAAATGACCAAATTAAAAAATTAAAAGAATTAGAAAAAACACAACATGATAGCACGGAAGCTCGTAAAGAATATATAGAAATGAGTAATCAAATTGCGTCACAACATCCTGAACTAGTCAGTGGATATGATAATGAAGGTAATGCAATTATTGATGTGGCTCATAGTTATGAGGTATTAGCAAAAGCGAGAGAAGAAGCCGCGAATGCAGCAAAAGATGCTGCTGAAAGTAGCTCTGAAGAATCTTGGAATGCATATAAAACCGCTGAAAAAAATAAAACAGAAGCAAAAGGGAATATTCTATACTCTAACTTTCTTGGAGAAAATGGAACGGATTATTCTAGTAATAGAAATAAGGCTGATACATATCATGATTCATTACAACGTGGTGAAATATCCGGATTGGATGAAAAACAAAGCGGTATTTTAAATGATTTTTTATCTGATTTACACTTTGGCAATTTTGATCTTGCTAGTACATTAATTGACGATAATAATTTTCAGTCTGCTTTAAATACTTTGAAGTCTGCTTCAGGAAATTTAGAACAGGGGCTTTATAAATATATTACTTCTTTAACGGAAGGCATGACTAGTGTTGAACAAGAAATTGCTTCAAAAAGAAATGAAGCTCTTGTAAATGATGAAGCTCAATTATTACGCCAAATTGATAGTGATTTACAGAAAGCAAAAACTATTGCTACGAGAGATGGGAAAAAAGATGCTGATTATTTATCTGAATTCTCTAAAGCAAGTGAGTTAATTGACAGTTATATATTACAAGGTATAAGAGAATTTGAAAAGTCTGATAATTATGATAAAAATAGTGAAAAAACTTTAATAGAACAATTTAATGAAGACGCAGAAAATGGTTATAATAATTATTATACTAAAGCTACAACAGCTATTCAAAAGTTGTGGGAAGGAGCTATAACTTCAGCAGAACAAAAAGAACTTATCAATAAATTAGAAAATAAAGAAAATTTATCCAGAACTAAATTTTTAGAACAATTTGATGCTAATGATAAAGAAGTACAAAAGGCGCTAGAAATATATTATGGAGATATGTTTAATAGCGGCGATTTAGCAAAAGCAATACATATGAGACGGTCCTCTGGTAGTACTCTAAAAACAAATTATATTGGTTTGACTACTCTTGGTAGTAATGCATTAAAAAACATTCTCTCCGTATATGACACAATAGATAAACAAATTCAAAATAAAGATATTTCACAAACATTGGGACAGAATATTTATGATGCTTATACAGATATTTATCGTGTTACTCAAAATTTTGGTGAAAACGCTTTAGTTGCGCAACAGTTATTATCTTCTTGGGATGATTTTTCATTAGCCGGTTTGAATGAATTCATAAAGACAGTAAATAATTCTATATTAAGTAAAGAACAACAAAACGATTTAATTACATCAGCTAAAAAATTTACTGCCGATATACCAGTTAATTTAGAAACTGAATTTCAAACTTTCTCTCAAAAGATTTCATCTAATATGGAAGATTTTGAAAAAGCTATTTCTAATGTTTCTAAAGGAATGGATTTTAAGGAAGCTACAGAATTAGCACAAAAATTAGATAAAGATATTACTGCTTTTGATTTTAAAGATGGAAAATATTTCTTTGATGATTTTAATGCTATTACTAACGCTTATTTTGGAGAATATTATGATTATATAACTAATTTAAAAAACACTGTTACAAAAGATGTTTCAAAATTAATAGAATTAAATAAGGGTACTAATCGCGCGGTAGAGGTTTATGACTGGTCTAAAATATCAGATGTTATGCGAGAAAATCTTGTCGCGCAAGGTATTAATGTAGACCAACTTCAAAATGTTTATAAACAATTTACTGAAGATCAAGATAAAACTACGGATAATTTTTTATTCTATTATGCTAATTATTTAACAAAACAATTAAATATAGCGACAGATGAAGGTTTAAAATATATAACTGACGTATCCGCGCGTGAAGCCATTAATATGGGCTCTATCTCAGGATTCGCGCGTACTATTTTAGGGGAAAAGGCTGACACTACTGTTCTTGAAGATACAATAAAAGAAGCCATTAGTTCTGGAAATTTTGATGAAGTAGATTCACAATATCGTAAAGAATGGATGGATAAATATAAAGACCTTAATTCTTCTATTTATCAAGCATTAACTGAAGGTTTTAGTGATGAATCTATTATAGAAGCTGATGATCTAGATGAAGCTAAACAGGCCGCATTAGAACCATTAGTAGAAAAAGGGTGGATAGAGCAGTATGGCGAAGGAATGTATAAAGTTGTAGCTAATATTGCAGATTTTTATGACGAAATAGTCACTGAAATTAATAATGGCCCAGGTTCTAATAAAGATAAACGAGAAATGATTGCTGCGCTTCATAATGCCAAATATGAAGATAATATTTATTCCGCTTTAGAAGGTGTTGTAAGTAATTTTGATAATTTTAGTTATGAAGCTGGTCAATCATTGGCAACAGCTTTAGGAACTACTGTAGAAGTGTTATTAAAAGGTGGAATGTTTTCTCAAAACGCTCAAGGAAATTTAATAACGGGTTATAATAATATCCAATTTATGCTAGATAATTTTACAGAAAAATTAACTGATAAAGAGTATAATGAACTACGTGCAAAATTAGAAGCTGCCAATAATAAACAAAAGAATGAAGTCCTTTTTGCTAATTTAATTAAAAATCGTCAATCATTAAATGAAATGCAAGTTAGTGGCCTAGCTAATTTAATTGGGACCACTTATAATAACGTTTTACAGTTATTAAATGATAATGGAAATGGAACGTATACATTGTCATTATCCACTATTCAGACTATTATTTCTCAAGGTAAAGTGCAAATAACTGATGAAATTCAACAGTTAATAGCTAATGAAATAGATTCTATTATTGCTTCTTTAAATGGTTTGGGAGACATCCAATCTAAAGGCACAACCAAAATAGCTGATATGCAAAAGCAAGTTGCTGAAGTAAATAAGTTGAGTGGTCAAAATTATACGATGCAAGACCTATTTACTTATAGCGATACATTGCATGGTTTTGTTTATAATACTAATGGATTAATTGAATCTGCGCGCCAAATGAAGGAACAGTTAGAAACTCTTTCTGGTGATGAGCGCTGGGCCGCAGAACAAATGCTTGAAAATACTCGTAATACTTTCTTACAAAATCTGGATGTTTCTAGTATTTTAAATGCTGAGCGCATTACTCCTGAAATTGAAACTAACTTTAAAAATGCTGCTTATAATTTTAATTCGTTTATGCAAGCTATAGGTGATAGTTCTTGGATTTTTGGAGCCGATGCATTTGAAGCATTAACAAAAGGTGGCATTGAAGCAGTAAATGTGGCACAGCAAATTATGACAGCACAAGGCAAAGAACTTTCTGCAAGTGATGTAGAAGCCGCATATCGTAGAGAAGTTAGCAGTTTAGTTGATGCAATAGATACCGTCACTTCTGGTGTGGGAGCATTAGTTGATGAAACAACTGCGAATCTTATTAATACGGCTAGAGGAAAAGCTACTGAATTAGCTGGAATTGGCCAATATGTTGTTGAATCTGCGGCAAATCTATATGATGCTTATAATGAATTATTAAATAGATTAAAAGCTACTGGTGAAGCTACATTAGCGGATATTAATAAAGTTGCTGCTTTAGCTTTAGAAAATAAAGATAGTGAACAGCAAGCTATTGACGCTCTTGGTGATGCCGCTGGTATGACTTATACTCGTTTTGGTGAAATTCTTGCACAAGCTGGATATGAATTATCAGAAGAGCTAATAAGTCAACTTACTTCTGCTGGTATTGTAAAACAACTTGGCGGCAGTAAAATGCAAATTGCTGATTTCTCTGCTTTCGCTGATTTAATGGGTTGGGATGCAGGTTCTGAAGAATATGTTTCTGCTTTTAAGAGTTATAATGATTCATTAATTGAGATGAATAGAAAAGCAGAAAAGAATATTTTAGAAGAAGCAAAGAATCTTGAAAGTGCTAAAGCTGGCGACCAATTTAATTTAACACAATTAAGTGATGCATTACAAAAAAGTTTTGAAGCTACTTTGAATGCTGCTGTTGCTGGCTTACGAGGAACAGAACGTCAAGAAGTAATTGGTTCTATTTATAATCCATTAGATATTTTATCTAATAAATTACAACAATATGGCGCAGAACTCCAGGATGGTATTTTAACTATTGGCGCGAATGCTAATCTACCAGCTATAATTCAAGAAATTTCTAATACTGCGCAGCAATATGGTGGTTTATTAAGTAGCGAAATGGCTGAATTGGCTGATGTTTTAGCTAATGTGTTAAAAAATTATGCTGAACTTATTCAAAACGGTATAAAAGGTACATTGACTAATCTTCAAGCTGATGAATTAAAAGGTCTTGGAAAACAATTAGGAGTAGAAGTAGATTTTACTAAAACAAAAGATGGCTTAAAGGCTACGCAACAATCTGCTATTCAACTATATAATGAATTAAAGAAGATTGATGCTTTACAAGGCCAAATGACTTTAGAAACACTCGCCGATTCTTTAGAAGCCTCTAATGAAAATTATGCTAATGTTTCTACTATAACTGCACGCATAGCTGAACTACAACGTGAAATTGTTAATTTACAACCTGGTGATGCTCGTCTTCAAATGTATCGTGAAGAGCTAGCAACGGCAGAAGATATTTTACGAGTTCGTTCTTCTACCGATAGTGGTTCATTTGATTTCATGAGCCGTGATTTACCAAATGGTATGCAGAATCCAATAGATTATTGGAATTCTACTGGTGAAGCATATAAAGCTATGAATCAGGCCGCAAAGAGTGGCTATATGGAAATTCAAGATTTTTACAATATTGTAAATGAAATGAATAATATGGCCGCAGCTAGTGGGCAGACTTTATCCTTTATGGGCCAAACTTTAAGTGGGAAAGCAGAAGATGCCGCCGCATTGATTGAAGCAGGTATGAGCGCTTTAAAAAATATTGATGGCGAAGGTGTTAAAATTGCTTTGGACAGTCTTGGAGTAGATTTTGCTACTGGTGCGGCTGACATGACAGGTGATTTTGATACCGGCATTAAAGAGATGGCAAAGTCTCAAATTAAAATGCTTGATGCTGCCATTAGAATGCTTGAAGCTATTGTGGCGATGGAGAATATTGATGCTAATGGTGATGGATTATTTGATCCAAGTGAAATTTTTGCTGATGGCTCAGGTCTTACAAGCAAAGATTTTACTCCAGCAATGAATAGTTGGATAAGACAAATGGACGCCGCGGCTGGCGGTATAGAAATAGGTGGAAAATCTCTATTAGAAGCATTACAAACATTAGAGCCAGATAAAATAGTTTCTCTATTAAATCAATTAAGAAGTATTGATTGGACAATAGGCGATGCTGATACATTTACTCAAATACAGAATATATTAAGTGGCTTTTTTACTGGTTTAGAAATTAAACAGCGTGGACCTAGTATTTTTGATGTTTTGGATATGCCATCGGATGCTAATAGCAAATTAGAAGCTTTTAATAAATGGTGTGAAAAAGCTGATGTAACTGCAGAAAACGGTCAACGTTTATATAATCATTTAGCTGAAGGAAATGATTTGAGTATTAAATCTTCACTTTTTAAAAATTTAGAAAATTTATTAGGATTAACTAAAGATTATCAAAGAGAAACTTTTAAATCATTTGTAGGTGATAAAGCTTCTTCAGAAGAAATTCAATTATGGTCTCAAATAAATGTAGAATGGTCTGGAAAAGGTGTTAAATCTGCTATTTATACAGATTCAGAAGGTGAAGAGCACGATTTATCAGATAGTGATGCCTCTGAATGGTCTGCGCGAATAAAAGAAATAGAGGAGGCAATTACTAGAAAACGTACTATTACTGATGCTGGTGGAAGCGCTGCTGGTGCTACTGATGGTGAACCAATCAAGTTACATAAAGGTGTAGAAATTAATACATATGTAGATGCTAAAGGACAATATTATTTTACTTATAATGGAAAAACATTTGGTCCTTGTTCTAGTTTTGATGAAGCTAAAGAACAAGCATTAGCAGCAGATAGAGAAGCACGTTCAGGCGGCACAACAGTAGAAGTAGATCCTACTACTGGTGAATTAATCAGACAGCATAGATGGGTTGTGAAAGATAATAATGAGATGAGCAAGCCTGAGCAGGATATTGCAGACCAATTTAAAAAAGATTTAGAAACCGCTTTTAAATCAAATAATCTTCAAGAATGGTTTGATGCTAATAAAGATAAATGGATTGGAGAGGACGGTACATTCACCTTACCTGGCTTTGAAAAACTTAATTTACAGCCTGGAGAAACTCCAGAACAATTTATTAAAAATATGGCTGAAACTATGTTCGGTAGTCCAAGTGAAATAACTACTGGCATACAAGAAGCGTTTACTGGAGAGTCAGGCGCAGCTATAGGCCAAGCATTAATGCAAGGCATTACTGATAGTTTAACAACATTGACTGAAATTACGCCCGGTCAACTCCCAGAAGTAGCAACCGCGATGGGAAAAATAGCTACACAAGCACAAACCTTAGCTGATATTAAATGGGACTTAATTGCAGAAGGAATTAAGAAAGTCGCAGGTGCGAATGGTACTGGTGGAGAAAATCCACCAACTCCGGGCGGTGGAACAGGTAATCCTACTGGTGGAACTGGTGGAATGAATCTTCAACTTGCTTCTCTTGAACTTTCTGCTACTTCTGTAAATCTTGACACCGTTACAACTGTTGCTGTTCCTTCCGCTACTACTATTGAAGCAAATACATTGAATACTGGTGGTACTACAATTGATGCTAGTGGTAGTACATTTACTGGTACTCTTTCAATCACCGGTTCTTCTGGTGGAGGCGGTAATGGTAATAATGGTTCTGATAATAATTCTAGTAACAGCGGAAGAGAAACGCCACAGCCTGGTATTATAGATGTGTCTGCTTTCACTGACGCTATTAATGCTATTCAAAACGCCGCACGAACCGCTAGTGAAATTACACAAGGTTTAGCTAATGCTATTAATAAAATTACTGATAAATCAGATGCAGTTAATAATACAGCGGATGCAATTAGTAAATTAGAAAGTAAAGATGTAACTATTAAGGGTACAGTACAAGGTACTATTCGTGCTTCTATGAGTGCAAAAGTTTCAGTCACAGGAGATGCTACTGCTACGGCAGATGCGCAAATTGCAGATAAAAAAATAACTACAACTCCAATGGCTAAAGGAAATGTTGCTTTAGCACGTGGCCGACAGCAAGGCAAAAAATCCAAGGGCACTTTAATGGGAGAACTTGGCCCTGAATTAATTGTTTCAGATGGTCATTATTATACCGTTGGAGACAATGGAGCTGAGTTTGTTGACTTACCAGATGATGCTATTGTATTTAATCATCAACAAACTAAACGTTTATTAGGCAATAAAAAAAATGTTCGTGGAACTCCTGTTAAGTCTGAAAAAGCTGCGCTTTCATTTGCTACTGGTAATGTATCTGGTCCTGCTCTTGCTAGTGCAGCTGCCGCATTAGCCGCATTAAAGCAAATCAGAGCCATGTGGCAATCAATGCTTGATGCATCAGCCAAAGACTTAGGCTCCCAAGCTGGCCGCGGAGGCGGTGGCGGAGGAGGCGGCGGTGGCGGAGATGACGCCGAGCAACCCACCACTACAACTGATGATATTCAACGCTGGTATAACTGGTTACGTCAGATTGATAAGATAGAACAAGATATTAGCTATCAAGAAAAATTACAAACCAAATATGAAAATGATCGTATAGCTAATGGCCAAAAAATTTATAAAGCTCAAAAACAGCAGTACAATTTATTGGGTGAAGAAATTAAGCGCAATGAAAAATTAGCCGCCCTTCAAAAGAGCTGGTATGATAATAAACGCGCTGAATTAGCAGCTTCATCTTATGGAAAAATCTTTACTTATGATGAAAATGGCTTACAACAATATACTGGTAATGATAGACCTGGTTCTGGCGTGGGTCTTGATATTCTTGAAAATCTTACTAGACGTAATGTAAATGGACAAGCTATTGATAATGCGGCTACTGCCAAAAAGCAATTGGCTTATTTACAGAGTGTTGGATTTAATTTAAGTGATTTACTTTATAATGATGATGGCACGAAAGTTGCTAAAAGTATAGACAAGAATCTTAAATTAAAGAAAATTAATAAGAAAGATAAAGATAATGACCTCTATACTCAAATGATGGAGAATTTCTGGAATAATGTTGATGCTTGGCGTGATGAACTTGATAGTTTATATGATAGTTACCATGAACAACAAGAAAAAATTATAGAAAATCAAAATAAACAGAATGAAATTCTTCAAGCATTTGTAGAAAATGAATTAGATGTTGAACAACAGTTACTTGAAGCCATTGAATCACGTGAACAAGCTCTAATAGATAAATTACAAGATCAGAAAGAAGCCTTAGAAAAATCTAATGATAAATTTATTAAGGGGTTAACAGACCAGCTTAATAAAGAAAAAGAAATGCGGCAAAATAATGAGCGTGATAGTGATTTAGTTAAATTACAGCGTCAATTGGCTATTTTGCAGCGTTCTGGCGGCTCTGCTTCACAAATTAAGTCATTGCAAGATCAAATTGCTTCTCAACAGCAAGATATGTATTATGAAGAGCGTCAACAACAGATTGATGCTATACAAGAAGCTTCAGATAAGCAACTTGAACGTTTAGACACACAGATTTCTATAATGACAGAAACCTTAGATTATCAAAAGGAAAATGGCTTATTATGGAATGAAGTTCGTGACATCATGGAAACCAATACTCCAGAAGAAGCTGCGCAAAAGATATTAGAGTGGAATACTGATTATGCTTCAAAATCAAGTTTAGATGTACAAGAAAGTATAAGAGAGTTCCAAGAAGCATTCCAGCAATGGACTGAGCGTCGTGATGATGAAAATGATCCATTACAAGATACTTCAATTAGTAGAAGTGATGCTATTGAAGATATAGAAGCTGGTAATAAAGAATTCAGCGCTTTATCTGGTGAATCCAAAAGTAAAATACAATCTGCTGCTCGTAATGCTGGGCAAAAGGCATATGATGAAGCTATTGCGAACGGAGGAACAGAAGAAGAAGCGGAAAAAGCTTATCGCCAAGCTTATAGTAATACAATTTCTGATGCGGATACTTTACAGAAATATAAAAATATAGAAAGTCATGGAGCAGCCGCGGAAGGTGTTTGGGATAATATTGTTGAAAATGCCAAAAATGATCCAAATTCTTTTGTTAATAATCCTAATTACGCACAATATGGTGATGAATTACAAGATAGATTTATTGAAAATCTTGCTAATAGTAATGCATTAGAGTATGATGAAAGCGGAAAAATTATTAGTGATAATGCAACATTAACACAAGAAGCTCAAAAAGCGTTACAAAGCGCTAGTGAAGGAATTAAAACTGATAATTTATTAAAAGAAAATATTCCTTTACCAAGCACTGCTTATGGTTATACTTTTAATGAAGGTAATAGTAAGCAAAAAACTAAAGATAAAAAACGTTATACTAAATTAGTTTCTCAAGGATTATTTGGTGAATCTTATCCTGTTCATTTTACTGGTAATATAGTTTCAAAAAATTTAAGTTCTAATAATACAAATAAAGGAAAAGTAGTTAAAAACGTACCATTCCTTGAAGCAGAAGTAAATGGAAAAACAGTTTATTTTAGATCAAGTGACTTACCAGGAATTCAAGAATTAATTACAGGGAAAAATACAGCTACAGCATTTGATACAGCGGCTGATAATACAAAAGTAAATATAAATGATTTAAAAGCTGTACCATTAACTCTTGGAGCAATGACTCCTGTCAGTATACGAGATACAAATGGTAGTACATATACTTTACAGAGCGGTGTTCCAGTTGGAATAAGTCATGTGTCTTTTGCAAAGTCTGGCAATAAGATTTATGATGTTGCTTCTGCTACTATTAGTGAAATTGCAGGAAAAGTTCTTGATAAAGAAATTACATTGACCGGTGGACAATTGGGTGGAACTAATAATGCGGCTTTATTATCTACATTCGCTACTAAAGCCACTAAAAAGAGTGGCAAAAAGACTGTTGCTCAAACTGTAAAGGTTAATAAAAAGAATCGTCAAGTGTGGATTCCACGACCAAATTATAAAGCTTATTATAAACAAGGTGGTATGGCAGATTTTACTGGCCCTGCTTGGTTGGATGGAACAAAAACAAAGCCAGAAGCAGTATTAAATGCTGCACAAACTGACTTCTTAAAGCATGATTTATTAGGCAATAAGAGAAATTCATTAGCATCTATAGTAACTCAATTACAAGACATTTTTGATAATACAATTGCCGGAACTACTTCTTCAACATCAAGTGATGAAAGTATTACAATTGAAAATGTGTCAATTAATTTTAATGCAGGAACAATTTCAAGTGATTATGATGCGCGTCGTGCGGGCGAACTAGTAAAAGAAGAAATGCTTAAAATTGCTCGCAAGACTGGAAATAGAAGCGTTTCAAGGAGGTAATGGAGTATGGCAATTTTAGAAGGTAATGAAGTTTGGTCTACTGGGCCAAAAAGAAGACAAGTATATTTAGCAACTCATGATGGGGAAGGCAATCGCCTTCCCTTCATGAATCGTTCTTTTATTAGTTTTAGTTATGGTGGAAAGCCAATTGAAGATTTTAATTTAATTGCTACATTTAATGATAGATTAGAAAAAAATATTTATGCAGATTTTGAAGATTCCACTAGTAATTATGAAACTTTAGATGGACAGTATTTTTGGGGAACGCATTTTCAAGCAAATCAATTAAATTTTACTCTTGCTACTGATGGTATGACACAACAGGAATTAGATAGTTTTAAAAAATACTTTATGCCTGGAGTAGAAAAAGAATTGATTTTAGCAGAACATCCAAATCGTGCAATTTTAGCTAGGGTATCAGCCGCGCCAAGTGTTTCTTTATTGCCGTTTGAGGAGAAGATTACTGTTTTTGATATGCAAATTTCTACTACATTATATAAAGGAAATATTAATTTATCATTTGTTATGGATGAGCCGTTTTGGTATAGTAAAATGAATTATATACCTTCTTATGTAGATAAAGATACATTAGAGCCATTAGTTGGTGAGCCAAATTATGAAAATGGTCAAATAGTATCAATTACGCCTCCAGAAAATAGTATTTATACTTTATCAGATAAGGATTATTTAAAAATTTATTTAGAAGATGGTATTCCATTTGAACAATTATTAGGAATAGATAATTTATTTATTGGAAATGATACTTTAGTTAAGAGCCGTGGGGCTTTGGTTGAAGGTGCTTGGGTTGATCAAAGTTATTTGGAATTAAGTTATGAAACAAAAACAGAGCTTACAGTTAGTAATGCTGTTTTTCAATATTTGTTTTATAGTGGTAACGCGCCCGCGAAGCCTATTATACAATTTGATATGGCTCCAATAATAGCAGGCACAGTTGTAGAGAATTATGAAGATATAAGTGAAAGCCAAGGATTTGCATATGATATGGGGACTCTTTATCAAAATGTTAATGATAATGAAGATGTCTCTTATCAATTAGTAAATGGAATTTTAGAGAGTGATGATGAACAAGTGGTAATTGATTCTAATGGCAAATTGTATAAAAAAACTATAATAAATGATAATAATCTTCCTTTTATAATTAATCCAATTAATTCTATTGGGACTGCTAATTTTGATTTATATAGTAATGAATATTCTTATGTTAAAATAGTGTCTCCTGCGGAAGAAGAAGATTATTTTTATTTTACTACTCCAGGTATTTGGACTGGTTATAATAAAGCAATTGAATTAATTAATAATTGTCAGAATAATGAATCACTTTTAGAATTAAAAGAACATTTACGAGATGAGATAAAAGAATATTATTCTCGCGCGTGGGCGCTAAAAAGTATAGAAGAAATTCTTAAAACAAATGAAGAAATGAATGATACTATTCGTAATACTTTATTTTCTAAAATGCAACAATTTTTACCAAGTGAAGATTCTGTTTTAAAAGCAGCCACATTTATCTTTGATTCTGCTACTGGAGAAGCAATTGGACATTTTCATTGTATGGATGCTAATACAGGGACAGAAATAATAGTAGAAGAAAATGTGGGAGATATGGTAAAATCTTCTTACTTAATTATAAGAGAAAAAAGTAATTTTAATGCTGTTAATCGGATTGATTTTAATACTTGTTACAAGATTATGTCTAATGAAACTTTACAAAATTTTAAAATATTATATAAAAATATGTATTTATAAGAGTATAGGAGGTAGAGACTAATGATAGTTAATCGCAACCCACGAAGCTATGAAGTCTCTATTT
>Ga0247611_10005779_pt1 | contig 16148 bp, 10 predicted proteins | sample 177DNAGHGhighgp2_FD_192422 | JGI IMG/M metagenome (GOLD analysis project Ga0247611, IMG submission 192422) | Sheep rumen microbial communities from Palmerston North, Manawatu-Wanganui, New Zealand - 1770 DNA GHGhigh gp2 | ecosystem: Host-associated > Mammals > Digestive system > Stomach > Rumen... | reverse complement strand
CGTCTATCTTAAGCGGCCCGTGGTACGCCTGCGCGTCTACATCAACAACACAACGCCTTACCCGGTCCGGATGGACGAACTTCAGTTCAGCGACTTCAATGCCGACAGGGCATATCTGATCGGCCGGAGCGACGACAGCGGAGTGCCTTCCGTTCCGGCGGGCGTAACCTACGGTCCCCTACCCTCCTACCCGATTCTCTCCGCGTCGCCCGAAACCGCCCCCCAGTCCGGGGCTCCCGGTTATGAGGAAGAGTACCTCGTGTACGAGACGCTGCTCTATGAAAATGCCTGCCCGGATCCGTATAAGGTCTTTGCAACCCTTACGCTTGACCCTTCCGGCCTCAACCGGCAGATGTCGCTGGGCGAATTGCTGCGCGAACCAGTTGACGCCGATACCATAAACGATATGGAGAACGGCGAGCAGATGGAAGTGCTGGTGACCAATCCCAGGAAGCAAACACGTTCCGCACGCCTTTATTACGGCGTCAGCGCCGAGGACAATTATGCCTGGGAAAGCTGCGGATACAATAGTTACACCGATCTCCTGAACCGGATCATAGCCATCTTCTCAGAGTCTCCGTCCTGTGAATATACAGGATACTCCTATAATGGTACAGGGTCCAGCCAGGCCGGCCTGGCCGGATGGACCGGCCTGGCAGCGGATGCGCCGCTTGGGCCCGACCCGAACGGGCCCACCGTTACTTTCGATTATACCGGAGCAAACAGCGGCTCTCCTAAAAAGTACGTCAGGACACTGACGAGAGGGGGTGACGGGAAGTTTTCCATAGAAGGGCTGTCCACGACAACCACATCCCTTAACAATATAGAGATCGTACAAGGAGGGTCGAACGACAACACCCGTTTTGCCGCCGACCTGCCGAGAACTTTCCTCGTCAATCTCAAGAACAGTTCCGGCAAGTATCTCAAGTCCGACAGCAAGTACAGTGAGTCAAATGTTGATAAAGCCAAGAAGAGCACGCTCCTCTGGGACGGCACCACAACCAATCAAGACCACCAATTTATGCTATTCCGAGAAAAGCGTGATGGAGCGCCCCTCAAGCGAATTCTCAAAGAAAGCAACAAGGAAGTCCCGCTTACCTACATGACCCGCAACGAGGATATTAGACTTGTCATCAACGTCTTCTATGCTGACCAGGAGGCTACGCTAAACTTCGATGTTGATAATAGCACTTGGATAACTCCTTCCGAATCGTCTCACTCATTCAATTGATTGCAAATATGAAACGATTGTTTACCCACATAATAGCCTTGTTCCTTATCGCTTCAGCCACGGTTTTCTTCGGAGGCTGTGTTCAGGAACTTTTAGATCGTTCTATTGAAGGGGAAGGAGAAATGATAGACCTTGCGATTCCCTTTGGGGCACCTCAAGGGCCAGGTGTTACAGTCACCACGAAGGCGCATCTTTCCCTGACAGACGAGAGCCATGTGTTCAACATGTATCTTCTCATATTCGATGGCTCCGGGGACAGCAGTAAAAAGGTATACGGTCACTATTTTGACGGAAGCAATCTGGGAACTAGCACTGAGAATAACTGGTGGGAAGTTAACAATTTGACTTCGTCTGACAATCCTGAAACCACGACAACTACCGGCACCCTGCATATCAGAACGGCAAAGAAGGGGGGATGTACTGTAGTCGCCGTAGCAAATATGAATCCTGACGACCTGGACGTCTCCCCGGGAAGTCTCTCAACCATAAAGACATACGGAGACCTCAAGAATGTGGTCGCCACCCAGGTCCGAAGCGAAATTGCCGCCAACTCCGGCTATTTCCTTATGACAGGGCAACTCTCAGCTGTTGATATACTCGGCAACACTTCAGATCCCAATGATATTAGCCAAAACACCCTTCGCCTAAAGCGACTCTACGCAAAGGTTGCGTTTGAAGTCCAGGTTGGAAAGGCAGGAGCGGCTGCAGGTATCAGAAAGTTTGTTCCAGACAAGTGGTATGTTGTTAACGTTCCCACTTGCTCTTTCTTGATGGAGAGGGCCTCAACCCCATACGTTGATGCTGCATCAGATGCCAGTCAGTTCTTTTCTACTCCGGAACTTGGATTTGAGACAGAAGAACTGGCAAAGGACCCCGATAATCCTTCCAATCCCGTTTTCTACCACGATGGAGTCACTATGGCCTCATGCTACGGGTTTTCTTTCTATATGATGGAAAACCGAAAGGCACCGTACGCCCGCTCGGGGGACGTCCTCCCTTCTCCTTTCACCTATGCGGACCGGGAACGGGAAATCAAGGACGGATTCGGGCACAACCAGGGCTTCCGCTATGCCGACGAGCGCTCCGCCTACATCGTGATGACGGGCAAAATTGTAATGGGAGTAACATCCGGCTCTAATGCCAATGCCACTTTGGATGCCAACGTGAAGTACAAGATTCATCTGGGCGATTTCGCGAGCAACAATGCCGACTTCAACATCCTCCGCAACCACAACTATCTCTACAAGATTTACGTCAACGGATCTGAAGACATTCGAGTGGAGGTAACGGATGATATAGAGAACGAGCCTGGAGCCACTGGACGTGTCGTTGTTGCGGAAGAGGAAGTATTCGACAGCGACTGCCATTATAGCACTCAGGTGATATCCTTCCACGCCAATCTTATAGACCCCAGCCAAATCAGCTGGTATGTCGAGACACCCTTCAATCCCGAAGGCGCCGGTCCGGAAGACGGCCTGGAACTCAGCGACATCGACTACAAGTGGGTGGAGTTCCACGTGAATGCAATGGGAGGCGACGGGAAATACTCCCAGAACCGCGTGCTCTACGAGCCCCATGACTGGGAAAAATACGATGAACTTGGAATAGCACCAGGGACCAAGGGACACACGATGTATGTTAACGAACTGGTTGAATACATTAAGCACCAAAAGAGTCAGTATGATCTGCATGCTGCCGACCCATCCCTCCCCAAGAGCGATTTTGACAATGATGCCAATCCCAAGATTTCGGTCACTGCTTTTGTCAATGAGTATTATTACGAGGAGCATCCAACCAAGGGTGGATTTGACCCCACCCTCTGGAAGCTGGTTGTGAACCATCCGATGCGCCGCATGCACATCCTTGCCTCTTCTGCCAAGTCAGCCGATGGTGAAAGCAACCTGATCGGCGCCTCCTTCACCCTACAGCAGCGTTCCATCCAGAGCGTCTATGCCGTACATGAAGTCGCAGACCTCCAGTCCGCCTGGGGAATGGAGTTTACAGATGACGATAATGAGACCGGGGCTTCCTATTATTGGAAGAATAAAAATTTAGAAGACTGCGGCAATACCAGTGCCACAAACGGAAGAATCAACTCCCTGAAACTCTGGGGCATCCTGAATCCGGACGGGACGGAAAAACCGGGATCCCTGCCCCGCTGGGACGATTATCTCGATCTGACCGGAACCAATGAAACGCCGCACCTGCTTTCCAACTATGACTACCTCCGCTACAGCTGCCTGTCCCGAAACAGGGATAACAACGGGGACGGCTATATCGACCCGGAAGAGATTCGATGGTATATGGCATCCGATGTACAATTGATAGGTGTATTCCTAGGATCTTACGGCATCGAAGGTGACGCAAGGCTTTATCAGCGTAATGCGGCCGAAAAGGCCGAAAGCAATAAGGATAAATGGCGCCAGCACATTATCGCCAGCAACCGCTATTTTTACACTCCTCAGGAGAAGGCCGACTGGAACAATAGCAACAAGTATCCCCGTATTGTCTGGGCAGAAGAGGGAGTAAACGGCAGTAATATGGATTACACCGGCAGCGACCAGACCTCCAGGTTCAGCACACGCTGCGTACGGAATCTGGGCTATTATCAGGACGGAGGGCAGCGGAAAGACATTACCCTGTCCGAGCCCACGGTCGAGACCGACCCCTACGTGCTCCTGACACGCAAGCACAGGAATGAAGACGGGACGGTAACCAGCCCCTATACCGGAGCCTACGACAACCGGACCTTCTTTGAGTTCGACTGTTCCCACATCAATCTGACATCCCTTCGCGAACCCGTTGACCACGAACTCGTCGGTCACGACGAGCATAGCAAGATGGCCTGCCTGTCCAGTAAATTCGCGACGGCACCGGTAATAGACCTGAAAACGGTAGGGACGCACGAATTCAACGGTACCTCCTATGATTTGACAACGTTCAGCGGCATCAACAGTTACCTTGACGCCTGCTTTCCGGATTTGGATAAAGACTTTAGAATCTGTCCCGAAGGATATCGTCTTCCGAATGCCAGGGAAGTATCGTTGATGTGGACGGTTCTTTCTGCCTTGGATACTGGTGATTCTGCATACCTTGGCAATTCCAATGATTCAGACGGCACCTTTAGCCGTACCTATTGGTCTTTTGGTGCATTAGGATCCAAGAAAGCACCCACATATTGGGGCTGGGGAATGAGTTCCAGGCATCTGCTGATGGCCCTTGGCCAAAAGTTTAAAACGCCCCGCTGCGTCAAAGACCTGTAGTCAGAAGCAATAAAAGCAACAACATCTCCCTATCGTTCGGTAGGGAGATGTTGTTTTTGAAACAAACCGCGGAATAAAATCAACTTTTAGGTTGATTAATTCTAAAAGATATCTATATTTGTAGTCGTTAAACTTAATTAAACTTTATAGCTATGAACTTCGAGAAGATTTTAGAGAACGGCCGACTTTGGGCCGTAGTTTATGAGGAAGATGGCATTAATATCCTTGAAAAGGTGTTCACACAGTGGACAGATTTTCAGTGGCTACGTGAGTTTTTCGTTGAACATATTGAAGATCTGTCGGCCTACTTTCACATAACAGATATTGACAGAGCGATTTTTGACACCGTTGATGATGCCTATGATCTAGAATGCTTAATTATGGATTTGGATCCTAATGCCAATTTGGACGATCTATTTCGTCCGCTGGTAAACACAAGCGCCTCGGAGGTATTATTAAGTCGGGAGAAGGCAAAAGGGACAAATAGGTGTCACAAATCTTGGTTGAGACTTTATGCCATAAGATTGGAGTCCGGACGCTACATAATCACGGGCGGAGCAATCAAGTTGACTGCGTATATGGCAGAAAGAGAACATACTTTGGCTGAATTGCAACGGCTAAACAAGGTGAGAGAGTTTTTACTTTCTCTTGGAATAGTAGATTATAAAGGCTTCGAAGACTATAATGACGAAAGTTGCTGATAATGAGCTTTCCATTTTGGAAAAGCGAAGAGTGAAAACCGACTGGAGAGAACATGCACAGTGGCGGCGAGAAAACCGTCACTGGCTAAGATATTCCGGTTTCATTGCGCTAAAAGTGATGAAGCGAATAGAAGAATTGGGAATCAGCCAAAAGGAGTTGGCAGAAAAACTAGGTTGTTCTCCTCAGTATATCAGTCGCCTCCTCAAAGGAACTGAGAATCTCACCCTGGAGACCATCTCGAAACTCGAAGATTGCCTGCAAATGGATATTATCCATAAGGCATTGAAACTGTAGTCAAAGGCAAGAAAAAAGTCATCACATCTCCCAATCGTCCGGTAGGGAGATGCGGTTTTTGCGGAAGTTATTTAGAATTATGCTCCGGAAACATAATGTTTGCGGAGCATAATTATTTAACCTGGGCCGAGAGTTTGGCCATATGGCATTCGAGGAGGTGGCCGGAGTGCCAGCCATGGAGGCCGCCGCCCAGGCAGTCGCGCCAGTGCTTGCACTCTGCGCAACTGCCGCTGCGGCGGGCCCACTCCCGGTCGCGAAACGGTAGAAAGCGCGATTGCCAGACGTCCCAGAACTTTTCCTTATAAATATTGCCCTGCGCGAAGGCGTCACGGTCGATGTTGGGGCACGCGGAAATCCGGCCGTCGATCAGGATCGAGGCGATGTTGATGCCCGCATGGCAGAAGAAACGGTAGCTGCGCACCCGCTCCTCGTATGGGCCGACGAACGCCTCGCAGCTGAACGTGACCCTCATCCGGCCGCCTGCCGCGCGTTTCGCGGCGATAAAGTCCATCAGCGAGCGCAGCTCGTCCGGTTCGAGGCGCATCTCGGGGTCATTAGCCGCCCGCCCGATCGGGATGATCGTAAACAGGCGCCACTGCCGGACGCCCATGGCCTCGAGCATGGCCCAGATTTCGGGCAGCTCGCCGAGGTTGCGGCGATTCACGCATGTGACCACGTCCGAGTTCAGCCGTGGATCCGCCGACATCACGCTGATCGCCCGCAGCGCGCGCTCGTAGCTGCCGGGCCTGCCGCGCATCCAGTCGTGGGACTCCTTCAGCCCGTCCAGGCTCACCGTCAGCGCGCTCAGTCCGGCAGCCATCAGGCGCGCATGCATCCTTTCGTCGTAGAACCAGCCGTTCGAGACCATGCCCCATCTGAGCCCACGGTCGCGAATCGCGCAGCCGACCTGCTCGATGTCCGGGCGCAGCAAAGGCTCGCCGCCGGTAAGGACCACGATAAAGTCCTTCGGCCGCTCTTTCGCGGGGATAGTGTCGACCGCGCCGAGAAAGTCCTCGAGCGGCATGTCCTTTTCACGGCTGACGACTGTACAGTCGCTCCCGCAATGGCGGCAGGAGAGGTTGCAGCGGGTCGTACACTCCCAGAAAAGATAGCTCAGTTCGTGGACTTTTATCTCGTAGTCCCTGAGGGCTCTGAACAAAAATCGGTTCATACTAACGCAAATCTAATCAATAAATTCTATATTTGTCCTTATGAAACTGCTCCACAAAATTCTTAAAGGCGCGTCGCTGACTACGGCGCTCTTTGTGTTGGAAGCTTGCTACGGAGTTCCGGAGCATCCTCTTTACGAAGAAGGAGGAGAAGCGCCTATGTACTTCCAGCTTCTGGACAAGGCCAACGGCAACCCTATCCCCGGTATCCACATCTACGTTGCTACCTGGGATTATCAGGGAAAGGGAGATGACCTCGGAGTTACCGGCGCAGACGGCCTCTGCCACATCAATCTCCCCTACGCCCGCAACCAGGAAGGCCCCTTCATCAAGTTTGAAGACCCCAATGGCGTCTACGCTCCTAAGGATACTACCCTCGCAGATCTTCGCGAAAGAAAGGTCGTGGTGAAACTCGAAGCCGCTGCCGCAGAATAATGAAACGCGTTGCGCTGTCCATACTATTTTTGTTTGGGCTCGCAATTTCTGCGTTCGGGCAGGAATCGCTGGCCGAAGAGTTGGAGCTTTCTTCTTTTAAGCGGTCTTTTTTACTGGAGCTTGGATCCGGATTTGCTCCAATCCACACCCTGGCAGACACGCGAAGCCTGGATGAAAAGTATGCTCCTCTCGGCCAGGCTATAGACGACAATTACCCCCTCAGTTTCACCCTATCCGGGGTATGGCGTTTGGACCGGCGTTGGGAGGCGAAACTTACCATTGACGCAGCCTGGTTCAATTGCGAATTAATTCAATTTCCCGAATTCGGAACCGATCCCTCCGGAAAACCGCGATACAGAATCAACTATAATCAAGCCGAGCATTTAGGCCGGATCAACGACGGTTTCCGTTGGTCTGCGACCGCTATATTACGCCACATCTGGAATCCCCAAAACGCTTTTCAAACCTACAGCGAATTCGGACTGGGATATGTCTTTGGATTAGGTTTGCCGGCCCTAATCCCCGGCCTCACTTTTATCGGACTTCGTTACTGCTGGGACCACTTCTACCTCTACGCCGAGAACACCTACTCCCCCGCCGCCACCCTCATCCACGGCGGCCTCGGCTGGAAATTCTAGTAAAACCAGACTCACCCCCCCCTATCGGGCCGTAAGGTGGAACTCCTTGTTACACAATGAGTTGCTTAAATCAAACTCCGCATTTTTCGGAGTTTTATTTAAGCAATGTGCTATGACTCAAGGAGTTACACCCAACGGCGACATTTAGCTACGAAACACATAAAACGAATATCACCAAGAAAGATGGACAACTAAGGCGAAGTTGATTGCTCAAGCAAAAACGTGGGGGGCACTCGGAATCGGCATTTGATATTTTCACTAAAAACCCCCACCTTTATATTCTAAACACTTATATGCTATGAAAAACAAGAAGCGACCCTTCATCCCACGTGTTTTGAACCACGTTTACCAGAGAGCAATCAACGGATCTCTTATTTTTTACGCCGTCAGCGACTACCTTGTTTATTTCACTCTTATGTGCGTCCTGGCGAGGAAGTACAAAGTGAAGATGCTTATGGTCTGTCTGATGCCTGACCATATTCATAATTCTGCGATTACTGAGCGTGCTAAAAATCTCTCGCTGTTTATGCACGAATTGTCACGACTCTTCTCTTATGAGCAGAATATGATTTGCGGTACCAAAGGATTCTTTTTTGAAAAATCATTCGGAAGTGCACCGAAAAAGGGAGATAAAACAGTCAGGACAAACCTTATCTACGTAGGGAACAACCCGGTTGAGCGGCAATTGGTTGCCGTGGCGGAGAAGTACAGGTGGAACATCATTGCTTACGCCACATCGGATCATCCTTTCTCTGAAAAGTTGGTAATACGCCGTGCCTCTTGGAATCTGCAACAGGTTCTAAAAGAAGTGAAACGATGTAGAGAAAAGGACAAGCCACTTAAGTACAACCAACTGCAAAGAATGTTTTCCAAACTGAATGCAAAAGAGAAACAACAACTGACTGATTACATCATCAGTATCTACAATGTCATTGATTATGACGCTGCTATCCGTTACTTTGGAAGTTATGAAAAGATGCTTATCGCTATGCACAGCACTACGGGAAGCGAGTACGATATCAATGAGGTCTTCGTGGGTAAATCAGATAAATGCTACGCCAAAATGATCTCAATCTGTCTCAATGAATTAAATATCAAAGACATTCACGATGTGCTAAAAATGGATTCTGACACGAAAATGGATCTGCTACATTTACTTGAGAGAAAAACCGACGCGCCACTTGAACAAATCGCGGCTTTTCTCAGGCTACCCGTCCATAAAGCACCAAAACCTGTATTGGAGGATCCCATTGGCGTTGGGCGTAATTAGCTGATTGACAGGTGATTGCATAAATCAAACTCCGAAAAACGCGGAGTTTGATTTGAGCAATGTGCTATGACTCAGGGAGTTACACCCAACGGCGCAAACTATGGTCAGTAGAGATAAGGTGAACAAGACAGGATCGGAAGCAGGGCGCCGGGGCCAGCGGGGCGGGGCGGGAGTTGGGGCCCTACGCGTCGATCTGGGAGTCTTTTAAGCCCAAGAAATAGAGGATGCCGTCCAGGCCGACGGTCGAGAGGTTCTGCTCGGCGGTAGCCTTGACCTTCGGTTTGGCGTGGTAGGCGATGCCGAGACCAGCCGTTCCGATCATCGGGAGGTCGTTGGCGCCGTCGCCGACGGCGACCGACTGGGCGACGTCGATGCCTTCGAACTGGCAGAGAAGGCGAAGGAGCTCGGCCTTGCGACGGCCGTCGACGACCTCCCCGACATAGCGGCCGGTCAGCTTCCCGTTCTCTACCTCAAGCTCGTTGGCATAGACATAGTCGAAGCCGAACTTCTGCTGAAGATACTTCCCGAAATATGTAAATCCTCCGGAGAGGATAGCGGTCTTGTAGCCCACCCGCTTGAGGATCTTCATCATACGCTCGAGTCCCTCGTTCAAAGGCAGGTTGCGCGCGATATCATCCATCACCGACACGTCGAGCCCCTTCAAAAGGGCCACGCGGCGGGTGAAACTCTCCTTGAAGTCGATCTCACCGCGCATCGCGCTTTCCGTGATAGCCTTAACCTGCTGTCCGACTCCGGCCTTCTCAGCCAGCTCGTCGATACACTCCGCGCCGACAAGAGTCGAGTCCATATCGAAGCAGATCAAACGGCGCGAGCGTCGGTAGATATCGTCTTTCTGGAACGAGATATCCAGCCCGGGGCGCGTGCAGTCCATGATATCGTTTTGGAACGCGAGCTTAGTCTGCTCGTCGACATGGCCCCTGATCGAGAACTCGATACACGAGCGCGATTTCGGATCCTTGCCGACCAGCGGCATTCGGCCGGTCAGACGCCTGATGGCGTCTATGTTAAAACCATGCTTGGCCGTCACCGCCGTTATTCGGGCGATATCGGAGGCATTGATCTGGCGGCCCAGAAGGGTCACGATATAGCGGCCCTTACCCTGGCGCGTCACCCAGGCATTGTAAGATTTTCTTGACACGGGTGTAAAGCGAATCTGTACACCGAGCTCCGAAGCAGCGAAGAGCAACTCCTTCATGATGAAGCCGGACTGCTTGGTGGATGTACGGAAAAGTATACCCAATGTCAAGGTTTTGTGGATATTGGCCTGGCCGATGTCAAGAATAAACGCATCGTATTTTGCCAGAATGCTGGTAAGCGCAGCGGTCAAACCCGGCTTATCATCACCGGAAATGTTGACCTGGATTATTTCGATATCACTCATTTTCTTCTTTGATAATAGGATCAGATACCCGATCGCTTTCGGGCACGACAACACTACTGTCTGGTGCTGCAACTACTTCGCCCTCAACCGGGCCTGGGGTCTGGACTGAGTCTACGGGCTCCGGAGCGTTCTGGAGGGAGTCGATCTGACGGGCTTCCTCCTCGGAGAGTTCCTCGACACGGTCTATCATGTCAAGATCTTCTTTACGCGAATCCAGTTCCTTGAGGGCTTTCTTACCGGAGCGGGAAGCCACATCCGATCCCTCCTTGAAGACGTTCTTGATAGTCATACGCTGGTAGCGTATCATCTTGTCGACTTCCTTGCGGAACTCAGGCATGTAGGTCTTTGCGAACTGAGGCTTGATAAGGCGCCACTTGATGTGGTTGAAGTCAGGACCGTTAAGGCGAACTCCGAACCTGATAAGAATAGGCGAACGGAGAAGCGAGACTTTGTAGTCGAACTCACCGTCGAAGGCGTGGGTTCCGCCGAGAGACAGGGAGTAGCGGTCAAGGTCGAGCCTGGTCGGGAAGACGCGTACTTTTCCGTCGGTAACGATACCGCCGATGTAAAGAGAATCTATACGTCCTTGTCTACGGTCTCTAAACATCAGAATCCTCGCCAGCTTCTTGAAATCGCCCTCCTGATTGAGAGCAAGGCCGGCGCCCTTGATAAAGAACGAGCCGTCAAGCGAGCGGGGATGGATGCGGAAGGAAGTATCCAGTTTAGTAGTAGCGCAGAAAGTACAGTTAAGATTTCCCTTGAAGGAGCTGAGCATAGGAACCAGGGAATCTACCGCCGGGACCATCTCGATTATCTTTTCGGCGGTAACATCCTTCAGGGAAATGTCGAAGCCCGCGCCTATGTTCTGCTTAGTCTTAGTAGAATAAAACGCGTCCGCATAGACCGAACCCGCATCTGTATCGGCAGCCAGATCACTCACCAGAACGGTCCTCTCGCCCATACGGATATTGGCGCCTACATTGCGGGCGTTGTAATCCATATACTTTACAGCGCCGGCCTTCAGGCCAACACTAGCTATGACGTTCGCCGGGATGACGAAAAGTTTCATTCCCTCGGTGTTCTCTTCGTCAAGATCCTTGCTGACGACCTCCTTGAGGTACTCTTCGTCGGAAACTGTCGAGCTAGTATCTACTACGGCGTCTTTACCCGCATCCAGCGCCGCGAGCAGCTGATTGAGGTTCAGCCAGCGCGAGAACGCCTCCAGGTCGAGCTTGTAGATACCCTTCCCCCTGCCGGTAAGAACGCGACGCAGGCCGCGCAGACTGCCTTTCAGTTCGAGATCCGATTCGCCCGTCCTGACCTTGACATCATCGATCACAAGTTCGTTGGTATTGAAACTGGCATCCAGCCCCTCGAGCGAATTTCGCAGCGGGAATTTCGGGGTCATGACGACCGCATGGCCGATATGGACCGAGCCGCGCGGGTTCCATGTCTTCACGAGCTCGGTCAGCGCAGTATCCAGCTGCACATCGATGTCCGCCTCGCGGAACGACTCTTCCCTCAGGAATTCGGGCATCTCCATCCCCTCGCGGTGGGGGCGGCGGCGCGGCAGGGACTCGGTCTTGTTGCGGGCCCCGGCGACGATCTTGACGTCGTCAGCGGCAACGCGACCGAAGGGCAGCTGCGCCCTCAGGCTCGGGGTAGACACCGACGCGAGGAGGTCGGCTCCGGACTTGGCGAGCGTGCCGTCGGCTGTCAGGCGGACGTCGCCGTCCGCCGAAACGCCGTCCGGCAGCAGCGACCGCAGCGCCCGGAGCCGCGCCAGCGCGTCGGCGTCAAGGTCGACCTGCGGGTTCTCACCCAGCAGGTCGCGACCGGCCACGGTCGCATTGAGCGTAACGCCGAGCGCCTTCAGGCTGAAGCCCGACACGTCGGCATCCAGAACACCGTCCTTGGAGTTCGCGCCGCTGAGCTTAAACTCCAGCGAGCCGTTCTTAACTATATCAGAAAAAATCAGATTGGTATCTTCGAGGGTAAAGTCTGCCCGGAAATGGGGCAGATTCAGCGGTTCAGGCTCCTTCTCTTCCTTCGGGCCGGTAGGCTTGAGAAGAGATGTATCGGAAGGCATTACATTCGCGTAAAGCCCAAATATACCCGCATCATGTAAATCCAGACATCCGTCCCTGAGCAAAGACCAGAGATTCAGCTTAGCCTGAATGCGGTCTATCGCCAGTACGGTATCCTTAGATGCAGGTCTACCCTCCTCGAAGGGCCTGGTATAAGAAGCATCGTAAATGTAAAGAGAAAAGTCTGGCAGTGTAGACAAAAACTTTACACGAATCTTGTCAACTTTTACTTTACCTTCAAGTACAGGCTGAGTAAACTTCGTTATCAACTTATCCTTTACACGGGTGTAAAGAACAGTATGTACCGCGCTGATGATAAGCAGAATCAGCGCGGCCAGGATGATCAGAAGGATCTTCCACCACTTGCCTTTACGCTTCATTTTCCGAAACAATTACAGACCAACACAAAGATAGTCATTATCGGCAAGCAGACAAGCGGTGGAAAATCAGTTAGAACAGTTTTTTATCTACTGGGACTTCTCCCCCACGAACCATCGGAGCCAGTGTAGGATACTTCTTTCCGGTCTTTGTTACAGCCTTCTTGTAAAGAGATTCCCAATCGTTTGCGGGATCCTTCTGCAAAAGTTTAGTGAGGTATTCCGAAGACTTCTTTTCATCTCCGAGACGGGCGTATAACACAGCGTCAAGCCAGTCTTCAGTCCTCTCGTCTACCAGGTCATCGTACGGCCTACCTACTCCGAGGGACATGGGCCACTCGCGGGCCTGGTCAACTTTTGCAAGCGCGGCCTTGATATTGCCCTTGTCTGCGAGGGAGGCAGCAAGCTGGAGCTTCACGTTGCGGTACAGGACGCGACTTCCGCTCTGGCCTTCGAAAGGAAGGATACGGATGTTGTCCAGCACCTTTTCCGCGGTTGCATAATTACCGGCTGCGATGAGCGACTTGGCGTAGGTGTCTCCGACATGGAAATTTTCCTTGTTCTTGTTGTAGAATTTCCCGGTCAGTTCGATCGCCTTGGCGTAGTTGCCCTCGTCGTAATACTTCTTTGCGAGGTTGTTGCGGTATCTCCACTGATTGCGGTCAAGGTCGAAGGCCTTTTGAAGATCCCCGCGGCTTCCGGTAAGCGTTGCGCGATAGGCGTAGTACTGAGCGTAAGGGACATTGTCTTCAACCATCAGAGACTTCGCGGTTTCTTTGTCGCCCAGCGAATCCATCAGCATCGCAAGAAGATACTTGCTCTTCCAGGTACCGCCATTAGCAACCGCCCAGTTGAGAACTTCCGAAGACAGCTCTCTCGAGGGGAATACATAGTCCATGCTGGCCTTCTCTGCAGAGCTTATGAGGGATACATCTCCCTTGAAATATGCCCTCCAAAGGGCGATAAGAATGTCGTTGTCTGGAGATGCCTCCAACACAGCAAGCGCCTTGTCGTCAAGACCGAGGGAATGATAGAAGCTGGCAAACTCATAGTAATTCTGACCCTTGAGCTCCTCCTGAATGGTAGCGGCAAAAGCCTCTGCAGAAAGCGATCCTGCAAGCATCCTCTCCATATCGGGGAAATGGGACAGAGGATCTATCGCAGAGACGCTCTCCAGGATAGCAGGATCAGGATTAATCTGATAGAGAATCTGGTAGGCGGAAATGTTGTTGGCATTGCCGATCAGGCTCTTACGGGCATACTCCTCGGCTGTCTCCTTCTCGTTGAGTTTGAAATTGATTGCAGCAAGACGAGTGTAGGCAGCGCTTCTGAGCTCAGGGGTGAGGGCGGCAAGTTCCAGACGGTCCATCGCGTCGTAGATCTTGCCCATCCGAAGCGCGACAAGCCCGCTGTTGTAGTTAGCCTGAGGGTTGTATTCATCTATCGAAAGGATCTTGTTCCAGCAATCATAAGCCTCGGCGTCCCTAAGTCTACGGGCAAGAAGCAGGCCCTTGATATTGAGCGCGCTTACAAGCGAGGGATTAAGCTCTAGCGCCCTGTCGGCCCTGGCCTCTGCGGCCGGATACTCCCTCATTCCGAAGAGGTATTCCGCCCATGCGGCCTGACCCTCTGCGCTCTCAAGGCTGAACTGCGGGTTGATTTTGTGTGGACGGTCGGTAATCTGCTGGTCCGAGGAATAGATACGACGCCCGGCCATGGTAATGGTTGCCGGAGCGGCGGAGACGGCGAAGGAAGTCTTAAAAGGCTCAGCCGGTTTCAGAGAGCAATCCAACGAAGCCATAACCTTTCCCTCTGCATCCATAACCTCCATCTTACCGGAGAGATTCTGAAGAGGATAAACGGAGACCTCATACTTCCCGGCTTCGCCCTCAACGTTTACTACTGCGCGAAGAGTCATGTCAGAGACATTGCCGATTCCGGCAAAAGGCAGCCAATATTCGTTCCATGAATCAGATCCGTAAGGGGTGAACAGGAACTGCTTGTAAGGAGTCTGAACACTGGACAGGTCATTCTGGTTGAACAACCTTCCGGATTGAAGCTCTATATATTGAGGACGGCCGTCGGTAAGAAGGTCTACCCAGATGCTTCCCTGCTCCGATTGGGCCCAGCTGAAATACTTGCGGCCGAGTTTTTCGTCTCTGAGCGCATAGTGGAGCATACCGAAGTCTTCAGAAGGGTAGTAAACTCCGAAATAGCCCTTGTGTGAGCCGCCCGGGTGGAACGACTTGTCCATCCCGTAGCGCTGATCACTGTATTTACGAAGATCCTTGCCCTCGTCGTAGGGGAAGGGACTGGTCTTTCCATTATGGCCGATAGTATAGTCTGCAGGGAAGATAATCTGCATGTCATCTGTCGCAGTTACACCGGAATTGGCCCAGGTATAGTAAGGCTGATACTCGCCGGAATAGTTGTGCCAGAAAGATGAAGTCCTGACCCAGACAGCGTCCTTAGGAAGATTGATCTCGATAGTCCATCTGCTCCCCGACAGGAGTTCGGTCACTCCTATATAGCAACTTATACTTCCGTCTTCATTGGTTTCAGTCTTCCAGTCTACAGGGTGAGCGGTAGAAGGAGCGTGGCCTATCACGCCGTAGTTAAACTCTATTCCGCCGCTTGTCCAGGGACCGCGCAGGGAAATCTCCCTGAACTTTACGACGTCGTTGTCATAGAACAGTTCCTGTCCCTGCTTCTTGTTATAGATAGACCATATCTTTCCGCCTATCTCCGGGAAAATCTTCACACGGATATATTCGTTCTCCAGGACTACCATCTTCCAGACACGGTCCACCGGCTTGAAGGAGAAGTTGTTGAATCTGGTGTAGGGATAAACCCTGTCGGTCCTTGCTACAGGGTCCGGATCCGAATAATTATATGTCCTCATCACCGTGTCTTTTACTGTCACGGTCTGCGCAGCCGCGGCCAGACACACAAACAGCAGCGCGAAAACAGTCAGGTTCTTTTTCATATCGTTATTCTATTTCTTTGGACGATAATCCCTAAGAGATTTACCGTAGTATTCCACGAACGAAATATCTTTATAGGTCTTGACATAATAATCGTCGATCCAGGCGCCGTAACAGGTTATGTTACGGATTCCGAGCGAGGCATAAAGCTCCAGGTCGGCGTCGAACACTTCCTTGCTCCAGCGAACGGGCTTCTGGGGTTTGGTCCACATACTGAAGAGCGAATCGTCAAGCCAGTATTCCAGGATCTGGGCGTTTTCCGCGCCGAACCATGCCAGGTTGTCCTTGAGCATCTG
>Ga0247611_10005778_pt1 | contig 16148 bp, 9 predicted proteins | sample 177DNAGHGhighgp2_FD_192422 | JGI IMG/M metagenome (GOLD analysis project Ga0247611, IMG submission 192422) | Sheep rumen microbial communities from Palmerston North, Manawatu-Wanganui, New Zealand - 1770 DNA GHGhigh gp2 | ecosystem: Host-associated > Mammals > Digestive system > Stomach > Rumen ... | reverse complement strand
ATAACGCCGGATGAACCGATCCATCCCGTATCACCGCCCGGAAGCGCTACCTGATAAACGCCCTCTCTCTTAATATCTGCGTAAAGGACTGTGTTCATCATTACCTTCTTGATCAAGGTACCGTTGCTCGCGTGGGTCATGACGTTCTTCGAAGGATCGGATACTATGAGCTTATATTGGTGGATATCGGGTTCGATCGAATCAGTATCGGCAACAAGGCTCGTCTCCTTAACAAAGCCCGTAAGGCCATCCATGGTCTGGATCCTGCAATAGCCGTTCTTGGCGGAACTGACATATTTGACAGGCTCGTTATAAAGGACCTCAGCAATTCTCGTCGTGGACGGATCAGGTTCGCTCATGAGCGCTACAGTGCTGTCCTTGACCACCCTGAAGCTCTCATCTTCATATTCGAGATTGATTACAGGCTCGACGAAGAGTTCGATGTTCGTACCTTTGAAGAGGTCAGGCAGTACTCTCGGGAGAATGTAGAAGACACCGACGATAAGAAGGATGAATGCAGCAACTGCTATAGCCAGGCTTATGAATTTTCTCTTCTTAACGCCGCCTAAGGTTGCCTGCTTTCCGGAAAGACCCCACTTCTCTTCCATGTCTTCGGCACTGCCGTACTGCTCTTTACCCTCATCCATATCCTTGAGGAAAGGGAGATTTACCGGGCGCTCTAAATGCCTTATCGTCTTTGGAGGGATCTCTCCTCCCACCTGTGCTTTCTTTTTGCGCTCGAAAATCTTGAAGATTCCGCCGCCTTCCAGCTTATCCCGTCTCTTCATCATTACTTCTCCACAAGCATCACGCAGTAAGCTATTGCCATTCCGCCGTCATGTGAAAGACTAAGGGAGACAGAACTCATCCCAAGGGCATTTGCATGTTCCAGAGCACCGCCTGTAAGCTTAACGCTTGGCGTCCCGCGCTCATCCTTAACGACTTCGATGTCATGCATGCCGACACCTTCACTCATAAGACCGGTCCCGAGCGCCTTGCCGACCGCTTCCTTGGCGGCGTATCTAGCGGCATAGCGCTCAGCCTTCCTGTTAAGATCCTTTATGGAATTGCAGTATACTATCTCAGCTCCCGTAAAGCACTTATCGATAAAAGCCTGATTGTTGTCTTCTATCTTCTTTACGAACCTTGATACATCAACAATGTCGATCCCGCAGCGAACATTCATCGGAAGTATCTTACCTGCCTTCCGAAGATATCTTCTTTGCTGACTGCAGCTTGCCGCTGATCCTCATATCACACTTCTTTACCAGTTCATTTACCGGGAAAGGCGTTACGAGCACGGTATTAAGCCTTGAAGCTGCTCTTGTCTCCAATATGGTATTCAATACCGAACCTACGTTGTTGGAAAGCGTTACGGTATCGGCAAAATCATCGATAACGAGAAAATCTATGTGCTTCAGCGCTTCTAACGTATCGGTTCCGAGCGATGACAGTTCTTCACATTTGGCATAATAAGCGCTCTTGCCGAGCTTGATCGCTGTCTTGCATACGCAGATCGACAGAAATGTCTTACCTGTCTGCGGAGGAGCAGAGTAAACATATATGTATGATCTTGATTCTTCCTTGCTCTTTCCGATCAGTTCTTTGAGAAGGTCATTCATCATTCCCTTGATCTTCTTCCTGCCGGCAGCATCGCCAAGATAATCATCCCTGTAATTCTTCATCTTATAGGACGGATAATCAGCCATTCCGCTCAGTTCATAGCACCTCTCAAGCTCATTTTCCCTGCAGGAACAGACACTTGTCTTACCGTCAGGTGTCTTTACAAAGCCCGTGTCTCCACACCCACTGCAAATGAACTTCTCTTCATCGAAATCAGGCTCGATGTTATTTCTGGCTATGATCTTGTTTCTCTTTGTAAGGAGCTCTTCTTCAGCGATATCGAATCTCTTGATAAGGCGCTCATCCTTATCAATGACGGCAATGAACCTGCTGTTGCGGACTTCAAGGATCTGGTCATCTATATCCTTAAGCTCCGGACATGCCTTATATACGCGGCTTATACTGTTCTGCCTGTTGATATCTCTTGTGGCAGCGACTTCGGTGAGACTCTCGCTTATGAGTTCTTTAATCGTCTTCATATCAATCTCCAAACATACCGAGAATATCGTCAGGGGATTCATTGTCATCCTCATTTGTATTCTCTGAAGCCTTGGGTGTCACAGGTTTGTCTGAACCTGCGCCTGCAATGCCTGCCTCTTCACCGGTAACCCATGCTGAGCCTGCGACAGCCTTCCTTCTGGTGGCCTTGCGCTTGTTCTCCTTGTGTTCTTCTTCGCTGAATCTTGCAGCTTCTTCAGCAGTCTTTATGCCCTGGTCGTGCCATTTTGTAAGAGTGTCTCCGACATTCTTAAGTGTCAGATTGCTCCTGAATTCATTTTCTTTGAAAGCCAGTGTAACGAGCTCTTCCGTCGCGCCGAGATCTTCTGCCCAGCTCTTTACACGGTCAAGGTCCAGACCGTTAAGACGCTTGCGCATAAGGCTTCCCGTGAGCTTGATGAGCTTGCTTGTACGCTTGCTGATCTCAAGCTGCTTTTCGAGGCTCTTGATATCCGTATAACCCTTCTGATACCATTCGCGCGCTTTATTCTCCATCAGTATGTTGGATCTGTGGATGGACTGTTCGTATCCCTCTTCGAAAAGCTTGTAGCATACCATTCCTTCGAACTTATACTCGTACAGGCACTTATCGATGAGCCTGTAGAAGATATAAGGAAGTTCTCCCTGATAGAAAGTCTTCGAAATGGATTCGGCGAGAGTCGTCCTCTCCTTCTCGTCACTCTTTAGGCCGGTAAGATCGGGATCATCGCCTCTGGCCTTCTGAGCCTGAACATATTCTTCCACCTCACGTGCCTTTATATCATCGAAAGAATAAGTCTTATCCTTGCGGATAATGAGTCCTGCAGCCATGAGTTCCGCCATGGCCTTGTCTGTCTCTTCATCGGGAATGATCTTGAACTTCTTTACGGTGTTCTCATCAAAGCTGTCCTTATCTCCCGTCATGTTGATCCAGAGATAAACGAGCAAAGCATTCTTGCTTAACTCCTGAGCATACCTGACGAGAAATATATCGGGCAAAAGACTGTCATTTATGAGCAGTCTTGATAATTCGTCTTTGCCTTTCTCTCTTCCCATACTTTTAAAACCGGACTCCTTGATTTGCTTTGCTAATTATAGCATGGATTAAGCCTGCTAAAGGGTAAAGCTTGGGGCAAACTTCACTGTTTTTAGGACAAAATAAATGAGGCTGTCTCAAACTTGAGACAGCCCCACAAAGTTTTTAAGTTGATCTTAAGGATCAAGCCTCGCTTGCCTTCTTAACATAAGAAGCATAACGATCTCTGGAATCCTGATAGCATCTCTGGAAGAGGCCGTCAACAACTTCTGCATCATACTTCTTGTAGAGAGAGTTGTAACGGACTTCTGCCTTGAGGAAGTCGAAGAAGTCAGCTGTAGGCTCCTTGGAATCGAGAGTGAAAGGATTCTTGCCCTCTGCTGCGAGAGAAGGGTTGAATCTGAAGAGGTGCCAGTAACCGCACTCAACAGCTGCCTTTTCTCTGTTCTGAGCTACCTTAAGGCCGCCCTTGATACCGTGGTTGATACAAGGAGCATAGCAGATAACGAGGGAAGGTCCATGGTAAGCTTCTGCTTCTGTGAATGCCTTGATGAGCTGGTTCTTATCAGATCCCATAGCAACCTGAGCAACGTAAACGTAGCCGTAGCTCATAGCCATCATACCGAGATCCTTCTTCTTAACGTGCTTACCGCCTGCAGCGAACTGAGCAACAGCACCTTGAGGTGTGGACTTGGAAGCCTGTCCGCCTGTGTTGGAGTAAACCTCTGTATCGAGAACGAGAACGTTGACATCCTCACCTGTAGCGAGAACGTGGTCAAGTCCGCCGTAACCGATATCGTAAGCCCATCCGTCACCACCGATGATCCACTGTGATCTCTTCATGAAGAAGTCCTCATAATCGAGAGCCTTCTTAGCAGAATCAGAACCTTCAGCCTTGAGAGCTTCAGCGAGCTTCTCTGCGATCTCACGTGTATTCTCAGCAGAATTGTAACCGTCGATCCAAGCCTGAGCTGCAGCCTTGAGATCCTCAGAAGCTGTATTAGCTACTGTCTCCTCAACGAGCATCTTAGCTCTTGATCTGAGCTGCTTGTAACCTAAGTACATACCGAGACCGTGCTCAGCGTTGTCCTCGAAGAGGGAGTTGCCCCATGCAGGACCGAATCCTCTGTAGTTTGTTGTGTAAGGCATAGAAGGAGCAGAACCACCCCAGATTGAAGAACAACCTGTAGCATTGGAGATCTGCATTCTGTCGCCGAAGAGCTGTGTAAGGAGTTTAGCATAAGGCGTCTCTCCGCATCCTGCGCATGCGCCGGAGAATTCGAGGAGGGGCTGCTCGAACTGTGAGCCCTTAACTGTAGCCTTGTTCATCGGGTTATCCTTGTGAGAAAGTGCTACGCAGTAATCCCAGTTCTCAGCTTCCTTGAGGTTATCCTTAAGAGGAGCCATTGTGATTGCCTTATCCTTAGCGATACAAGACTCAACGCAGACACCGCAGGAGAGGCAGTCCATAGCGGAAACCTGGATCCTGAACTTCATGTTGTCGTAAGGCTTCATACCCTGCTTTGTCTCGAAAGGTGCGTTTGCAGCCTCTTCCTCTGTGAGGAGGAAAGGACGGATAGCAGCGTGAGGGCAAACGATGGAGCACTGGTTGCACTGAATACACTTGGAAGCATCCCATACAGGAATGTCTACTGCTGTACCACGCTTCTCGTAAGCTGCTGTACCCTGAGGGAATGTACCGTCTTCCATGCCAACGAATGTGGATACAGGGAGCTTGTTACCTTCCTGTCTGTTCATTACGTTAACAACCTTTTCGATGAACTCAGGAACAGCCTTCTTCTGAACGGGCTTATCCTCAGCTGTCTTCCATGATTCAGGAATATCAACTGCAACAACTGCATCAACACCTGCGTCGATAGCAGCATAGTTCATCTGAACGACATCGTCACCCTTCTTACCGTAAGACTTGAGAGCTGCCTTCTTCATGTAGTCAACAGCCTGCTCAACAGGAAGGATGCCGGAAAGCTTGAAGAATGCAGACTGGCAGATCGTGTTGATTCTTCCGCCGAGGCCGATCTCCTTAGCCTTAGCAACAGCGTCAATTGTATAGAACTTTATGTTGTTGTTAGCGATATATCTCTTCATGGAACCGGGGAGTCTCTCCTCGAGTTCTTCTCTTGTCCACTGTGTGTTGAGGAGGAATGTTCCGCCGGGCTTCAGTGTGGAGAGCATATCGTACTCATAAACATAAGACTGGTTGTGGCATGCAACGAAGTCAGCCTTGTTGATGAGGTATGTGGAACGGATAGGTGTGTCACCGAATCTCAAGTCAGAGATCGTGATACCGCCGGACTTCTTGGAGTCATAAGAGAAGTAAGCCTGAGCGTACTTGTCTGTGTGGTCACCGATGATCTTGATGGAGTTCTTGTTGGCACCAACTGTACCGTCTGCGCCGAGACCCCAGAATCTTGCCTGAACAACGCCCTCACCTGCAACTTCGATAGACTCGGAGCAATCGAGTGAAAGGAATGTAACGTCGTCATCGATACCGATAGTGAATCTTTCCTTAGGCTGATCCTTCTTGAGTTCCTTGTAAACTGCAAGAATTGTCTCAGGTGTTGTATCCTTTGAACCCATACCATAACGGCCGCCGATGAGCTTAGGAGCATTCTTGCCGACATAAGCAGCAGCAACGTCTAGGAAGAGAGGCTCTGCGTAAGAACCGGGTTCCTTTGTTCTGTCGAGAACTGCGATAGCCTTAGCTGTAGCAGGGATAGCCTCGAGGAGCTTATCAGCACAGAAAGGACGATAGAGGTGAACCTTAACGAGACCAACCTTCTCACCGTGAGCGTTGAGGAAGTCGATAACTTCTTCAGCTGTCTCGCAGACAGAACCCATAGCGATGATTACACGGTCAGCATCAGCTGCACCATAGTAGTTGAAGAGCTTGTAATCTGTGCCACGGATCTCGTTGATCTTATCCATGTAGTACTGAACCTTATCAGGTACTGCAAGATAGAAAGGGTTGGAAGCTTCTCTGCCCTGGAAGTAGATATCAGGGTTCTGAGCTGTACCACGGAGTGTCGGGTGGTTAGGAGAAAGAGATCTCTTACGGAAAGCCTTGATTGCCTCATAGTCAACCAATGATCCGAGTGTATCGTAGTCGATAACCTCGATCTTCTGGATCTCGTGTGATGTACGGAAACCATCGAAGAAGTGGAGGAAAGGAACTCTTGTCTTGATTGTTGAAAGGTGAGCAACTGCTGCGAGGTCTGCAACTTCCTGAACGGAGTTGGAGCAGAGCATTGCGAAACCTGTCTGACGGCAAGCATAAACGTCTGCGTGGTCACCGAAAATGTTCAGTGCGTGAGCAGCGAGAGCTCTTGCGGAAACATGGAATACGCAAGGGAGAAGCTCGCCTGCGATCTTATACATGTTAGGAATCATCAAAAGGAGACCCTGTGATGCGGTATAAGTTGTGGTTAAAGCACCTGTAGCAAGTGAGCCATGAACAGCACCGGAAGCGCCGCCTTCAGACTCCATCTCGACGATGTTAACCGTCTGTCCGAAAATATTCTTTCTGCCCTGCTGTGCCCATTGATCGGTGTGGTCAGCCATAGGCGAGGACGGTGTGATAGGGTAAATTGCAGCGTTCTCAGTAAATGCATACGAAGTATACGCAGCAGCCTCGTTACCGTCCATGGTTTTCTTTGTCAGTTCTGCCATAAACATGATCTCCTTTGGAAAATTCTTTGTAAGTCCCCTCCCCGAAGAGAGAGTCCTCTAATAATGACTGAATAATTATAAACCCATTTAGTCAAGAATGGGGACATAAAACAGAAAATTTATATATTTATTTTTTATTAAAAGAGCTCCCTTCAAAATCGAAGAGAGCTCTTGTTGTTTTTCATTGCTGCGAAAAGTTTTTCTAAGGTATCAGCCGCCAGTGTTCTCCTGATTCTCCGGAGGTGTCGTCGGCTTTGCCGGCGGATCTGTCGGCTTCGGCGGATCTGTCGGCTTTGGCGGATCAGTCGGCTTCGGCGGATCAGTCGGCTTCGGCGGATCTGTCGGCTTTGGAGGATCAGTCGGTTTCGGCGGAGTTGTAGGTCCGGGTGCCTGCGTAGGATCTGCCTTCTTTGTAGGTACAGGTGTAGGAGATGCAGAGCCGATTATCTCGCCTGTATTCTTGTCGATCGTGGCATATGTACCGTCAGCCTTCTTGGTACCTACGTTGATCTTCTTACCATAAGAACCATAAGTGGTCGTAGTGATGAAATCACGCTTGATTTCCTTGCCGTCCTTATCCTGCCAGATCTTGTATGTCTTGATCGTTAAGCCCTTGTGCGCCTGTCTGACGACCTTGGTCTTACCGACTGCCATGGTCTTATCTTCTTCATATACTGTTTTGCCTGCTGCAGTGGAACCGACACATTCACTTCTCAGGACGATAGTCTGCTCATCAGGAAGTCTCTTGCCGTAGATCTGGGCATGAACCGTTCTGTCCTTGGACTCGAACCACATGACAACGATGATCTGGTAATCGGTGTCGTTCTTGAACTTGAAGTCGAGATCAGGCCAGTTAACAGTAGCATCAAGACCCTCGAGAACGTAGTCGGAAGGCCATGCGTGTGCTGAACGCTTTGTTATCTTGAGGTCGGACTTCAATACAGCGTTATAGAGCGTGCTGCTTACCTGGCAGACACCGCCGCCTAAGCCCTGCTCATACTGGCCGCCGAGGATAACCGTAGCTTCCTTAAAGCCGTTAGCTGTCGTTCTCTGTCCTACGACCTTGTTGAAAGAGAACTCCTCACCGGGCTTCAAGATAGTGCCGTTGATATTCTTGCATGCCTGATTAAGATTATTATTACGGTTAGCGTTATTGGAAGCCTTTGTTGTGTGCTCACCGATAAGACCGAAGTTAGCCTTGATCTTCTCTGTCGTGATCTCAGGTTCCTTAATGATGGAAGGAACTACGACAGAACCTGTGTATTCCTTCTTTGCAAAGAGTTCATTAACCTGATTGACAGCGCCTTCGATATCGATCGTCATGCCTGTCTCTTCAGGAGTGATGGTGAATTCCTTGGTATCGGGATTGAACTCGCCGATCTCAGCGTCCTTTACTGTTGAATACTGATCGATGAGCGGATCTAAGATGGCATGAACCTTCTCGGATACGCCGTCGATAGATACTGAATAGGATGTCTCGTAATTAACAGGATTGTTCTTGAGCTGTTCCCTGTAATTGAAAACATCGATGATGCTCTGGTAATCGGTCTCATCCAATGCTCTGTGCTGTGCAAAAGCATTCTCAACAACTTCCTTTGTGTTGTATTCGAACTTTGCATCTGAGAAATCAAGAGGATATACCTTGCCGTCAAGCTTAAGCTTGTAGTTAACGTCTACAGGGGACTTTGCATCCTTAAGAGCCTTGTTGACAGCCTCTGTTGCCTGCTCTACCGTCATTCCGCTTACGTCGATGTCATCGATGTAAGTGCCGGGATAGAAAGTGTTGGCACCCTGGCTTAACTCGGCATAAACATCCTCTGCCTTGAGCTTTGAGACTGTGCCGTCAGCCATGGTAACTTCAACATGCGGTTTGAAATATCCCGTGTAATAGAGATATCCATAGAATCCGCCTGCGCCGAGAAGAACGACAACAGCAGCCACGATACCGATGATCAGGCCTGTCTTGCCCTTCTTCTTTCTGCCCTTGGAACGCTTTGCAGCATTCTTTGCGCTCTGTGAACCGCTCTTGGGAGCTGCCTTGGAAGCAGTCCTGGGAGCAGACTTCGTGCTCAGAGAACTGCTCTTTGCGGAGCTCTTCGGAGCACTCTTATGTTCGGGGACCCTGGCTGCTTCAACTCTTACGGGTGCGGGAATATTAGACTCACTGCTCCTGACAGGAACGAGCGCTGTGTTCCTGACTTCAGCAGATCTGGATGGTGCCTGTCCGGCTTTTCTTTTCATACTTTTACTAACCCCACTTTATTAGGACATAGTTGTCCTTATGATCCAAGCACAATAATATACATAGTTATATCAACTTTCAACCGCGGCAATGTCGCAGATTGAATGAAAAATATGGTATATTTGTCATTTATTCTTGAAAAATCGTTTATAATCCTCGTGGAGAATTAAAAACCTATGGACAGAAGATATAAAGCACTGCTTGCCGCGGACATGGATTACACGTTGTTGAGCCCCGGCAAGGACATTCCCGAAGGCAATAAAACGGCTATCAGAGCCTTAAAGGATTCCTCTGTGGCATTCACGATCGCCACGGGGAGATCTTCTTTCCTGGTCGGGAAATTTGCCGAAGACTTAGAGATCGATGTCCCGATAATAACCAGCAACGGCGGTTCGCTTTTCGATGCCTCCGCAAGACGCCAGTTCGCTTCCCGCGATTTCGAAGATTCCAAGATAAGGTCGCTTCTGAGATTTCTCATGGACAGATCTGCCGATGCATCCCTTTATTCGGATGAAGGCATCTTCTTTGCGCCGTGCTCTTCAAGAAGAGGCTTCGTGGAATCCTACAATAAGGGCCTTCCGCTGTCCAAACAGTCTCCTATGATCGATATCGGAAAGGATTTCCCGGATCTGGACAAGATCCCGCATTTCAATAAGATCCTTCTGATCAGCGCGGATGAGGAGCTGGTCAATACCCTCTCCTCCGACCCTGAACTCGAAGTAATATCTTCTGCGCCCAATCTTTTCGACGTCATGTGCAAGGGTGTTACCAAGGGAAACGCTCTCTTAAGCCTGGCAGATTATCTGGGGATCCCCCGTGAGAATACATTCGCGATCGGCGACAGCGACAACGACATCTCCATGATCGAAGATGCCAAGTACGGCATCGCCATGGGAAATGCCACGGACGGCGTTAAGGCTGCCGCTTCTTATATCACCGCAAATTATGACAGCCTCGGCTTTGCCAAGGCTGTCTGTGAATACGTTATTCCGTTGGTTGGATCGTTTTAGTTAAGCTTTGACTTAACGTAATCCTCGACCTGTCCCCTGATCGTCTCAAAGGACTTCTCTGCAGTATCCTTATCAGAATCGTAAACGCCCATGTAGATCTTAAGCTTGGGCTCCGTACCTGAAGGTCTTGCGCATGCCCAGTCGATTCCCTTGTTGCCGCCGAGCTCATAGAGAAGAACGTTGGACTTGGGAAGAGTGATGTCAGATACCTTTACGCCGTCTTCAGTGAAGTCGTAACGCTTGGATTCCTTATAATCACGGACTGCAGTAACCGTTGCACCGCCAAGGAGGCTCTTCGCGCCTTCAAGGTCCTTGCACTCGGAGAGTTCTTTTCTTAATTCGACCATGCACTTGCCGATCTTCTCGATTCCCTCTTTGCCTTCCAGAGTGCAGCTGATCGTCTTCTCGATTCCGTAGCCGTACTTCTCATAGAGGTGGTCAAGTCTGTCAGCCAGAGTCTCGCCCTTCTCGAAAGATGCGGCAGCCATGTTGCAGATGAGCATTGCGGCAACGACAGCATCCTTATCACGTACATCCACGCCTGCAAGATAGCCGTAGCTCTCTTCGAAGCCGAACTGGAAGTGCTTGTCACCGAATTCGTCGTCAAGCTTGATCCTCTCGCCGATGAACTTGAAGCCTGTAAGCGTCTCCTGGAGCTCAACACCATAGTAGTCACAGATGCTCTTAACGAGCTTGGATGAAACTATCGTTGTAACGGCAAATGACTTGTCGGGAAGCGTGCCGAGCTGTTTCTTGGCATCGAGGATGTAATCCAGGAGCATAAGTCCCATCTGGTTGCCGGAGAAGCACTTGTACTTGACTTCGCCGTTCTCGATTACCCTTGCAGCTGCGCCGATACGGTCGGAGTCAGGATCTGTGCCGAATACGAGGGAAGCATCAGTCTTCTTTGCAAGTTCGATCGCCATTGAAAGAGCTTCAGGGTTCTCGGGGTTAGGAAGGCTTACCGTAGGGAAATCTCCGTCAGGAAGTTCCTGCTCTTTTACGATGTGGATATTCTTGAATCCGACTGCCTCAAGGATCCTTCTTACGGGCTTGTTGCCTGATCCATGCAGAGGCGTATAAACGATGCTCATGTCAGCCTGCCTGTCGATAGCCTTCTGATCTACAACGAGCTTTGTAAGCATATTTGTAAATGCCTCGTCGATCTCAGGTCCGAAGGAAGTTACAAGACCCTTTGCCTTTGCTTCCTCAAAGTCCATAAGCTTAATGCTTCTGATATCGGAAATAGCTTCGATGTTGGAAAGGACTGCATCAGCTGCTTCAGGCGGTACCTGTCCGCCGTCCTCACCGTAGACCTTGTATCCGTTATACTTTGACGGATTGTGGGAAGCGGTGATCATGACACCTGCGAATGCCTTGAAATATCTTACGGAGTAAGAAAGTACCGGAACCGGACGGAGCTCATCGGAAAGCCTTGAAGGGATTCCGTTTGCAGCAAGGACCTGTGCCGTGATCTGGGCAAACTCGGGTGAGAAATGTCTTGAGTCGTAAGAGATGACTACACCTCTCTTAACTGCCTCAGCACCTTCTGAAAGGATATACTTTGCAAGGCCTTCAGAAGCCTTTGCAACTGTATAAACGTTCATTCTGTTGGTGCCTGCGCCCAAAACGCCTCTTAAACCTGCTGTACCGAATTCCAGGTCTCTGTAGAATCTGTCCTCTATCTCTTTAACGTCATCCTTGATCGCGATGAGTTCATTTCTTGTACCCTCATCGAAAAAAGGATCTGTGGACCATAATTCATAAGCTTTCATAAAATCCATAAACTAAACCTCCAAAAGCACTTGATCGTTAATAAAATACTAGTTTTTATCTTGTTTTTCTTTCATTTTCGTGATTTTTTTATCAATGAAGACAAAAGCTGCCAGGAGCACGATTCCCGCACAGGATACTTCCGCACCTGCCTTAAGACCCGGCGCCGTATAGACAAGTTCAACTTTGTACTCTTTAGGAGTACCAAAAGGAACATAGTCATTAACATTGAATGCGATAAATGCATCCTGATATGCCTTATACGGAAACTGCTGGCCGTCGATATAGAGCTCCCATCCGTCTTCAGCAGGGATTGTGGTAACAATAACAGTCTCGTCAGGATCAACATTCTTAACAGTGAACTTTGCATATCCGTCAGATACCTGATCGACACTTACTTTCGATCTGTCAATCTTAGCAAACTGTTCGGAGAATGAAGCATTATCAAATGTTGCAAATCTAACGTTCAGATAAGACCAGCTGTCAGCCTTGCAGAGGAAAGATACCTTTACGGTCTCGCCCTCTTCAAAGCTTCCAATCCTGAACATCTGCGAATAGTAAGTGTTCGAAGAGAAGTCGTGGATCTTGATGCCGTTAACATAGATCTCGGTATAATCGAGGATCCTGCCTGAAACTATGGAACCATAGATCTCATCTGTTGAAGGAGCCTTGAATTCATACTCGATAGCGATCGGGAGCTTTTCATTGGTCCTCTGTAATGTCGTGATGTTTTCCTTAAGTTCGCTTTCAACCGTATACTCAAGACCTAATGGATCAACGACGTTCTTTGACGCTTCTTCCTTTGCTTTGGAAGTGTTCTTTGTAAGGTACTCTTCCCTTGTCATGTAGTTATTCAGGTTGAATGCGACACCGTTAGTGATCTTGGGCTCGCCGATAACATCAGCATCGATATCCTTGAAGAAATCCTCAGTGAATGCTTCAGGGAATAATGAACGGTACCACTCGTTCTGGAATGCGTAATAGTTCTTTTCCTTCGCATCCTTTTCGAGCTTATAGAAATCGAAATCCATAGCACCTTTATCAGCTGCAAATGCGAGCGGAAGAACGTCATAGTTCGCATAGAAATAAAGTCCGGAACCGTAGGAGTCCTTAGCTTCCAGAGGATAGAAGGAAATATTCCTTCTGGATGATACAGCGCCTATCGAGAAGAAACCGTCTACCGAAGGGCATGCGGAAGGATGTCCGACTGCAAAGTAGTTGTAATTGGTCGGCATTCCGAGCTGCTTCATGAAGCGCTGCATTTTCTTGTTGGAATTCGAGTTGAAGAATGACAGGCCGTTATAGTTACCATAGAATGCGTCGCCTTCTTCGACATAGAACTTGGTCGTGAATTCGGGAGCTTTCTCCGTCTCAGCCCTGAAAGCTCCGGTTTCATTGCCCTTCGCTTTTGCATACTTTCCGAACTCCTGCTCGGATACTATCGAATTGCTGTATTCGGCAGCAGGACCTCCGAAAAGAGTCATGGACTCGATTCCGTTATTCAACATGGGCCCTGCGAAAATCAGTTCGAAAACAACGACCATGGACATGAGAGGCGATAAGAGCTTGGGCATATCCTTAAGCTGCTCGTGCCAGTTTTCGACACCGTAGCCCATCAGGAACAAGCCGTAAGCTGTTGCGAGGAGAACATTGTAAACGACCGCGTCGGAATGTCCCTTGATATCACCGAATGTGTAACCGATGACGGTAAACAGGTAAATAACAAGGACTGCCTTGATGATGTCTTTTCTCGCGAGTTCCTTAGCCCTGAAAAGCACCTTCATCGATATGATCAGGAACAACGGCAGGAAAACAAAAGCATGTCTGTGCCAGAACCAGTTAGGATCGTCAAATACCTGCCAGGCTTTGTCGATAGGATAAACAAGTGTTGAAAGGAACGCGCCTAAAACACATACTGCATGGATCTTTCTCTCTCTTCCCTTGAATACCGGGCTGATGAAGTAAAGAAGGAGCAGGATCGTTACAGGCAGACAGATGAAAAGGAACGGATAATTGGAAGGCAGTACATCAGAGAATTCTCTGGGGTCGCCGATTATCACCAGATGGAGAAATGAAAGCGGATTATAAGTGAGTGCTTCACTGCCGCGGGAGGATACTGTCTGGTCCGCATTCCTTATGGTATCAAGTCCTACGGGAACAAGAAGGACTGCGGTGGTAAGCGCAGTAAATCCTGCTGCAAGTGCGTATCTTACGAGGATGCAGATCGCCTTTTTGATCCGGATCTTTTCAGCAAACAGTCTGACGCACAGATAAAGGAAGCAGAAGATGCCTGCCATATATGCGATGTAGTAGTTTGAAACGAACAATACGAGGAGCGATAAAACGAGACTGAGATAGTTCTGCTTTTTGATGAACTTCTCTGTAAAGAAAAGGATCAGTGGCAGGAGCATATAGCCGTCAAGCCACATGATCTGGAAAATGAATGCCTGTGAATAAAGAGAGAAAGCATACATGATTCCCAAAAGGATCGGCCACAAAGTCTTCTTGTTGTCAGTCCTGGAACCCAGGAACAGACACATGAAGCTTGAAGCAAAGCTGAGCTTTAATGTGACTATGATCAATACCGCTGTGTCGATCTGTGATTCATCGATCAGAAGATAGATCAGATTAAACGGGCTCGCAAGATAATAACCGAAAGTACCGATGAAATTCTTACCGAGGCCTAACTTAAACGAATAGCAAAGATATGAGAGAAGATGTCCCTTCGGAACATTGCCTATCTCGGTAAGCTTGCTCCTGAGCAATGCGAGAAAAGGTGCATACTGTGCCTTCAAGTCACTCTGCAAGAATGAATATTCGCCCAGCGGATACTTGTTGCATAACAGCATTGCCACAATATAAAGGACCAATGTCGCAAGAAAAGCATAAAGCGGACGAAGATCCGACGAAGATGCCGGTTTTGAAGTTTTCTTAAGCGCGGGTTGGACGGTCTTCTTTTTTGCAGACTTGCCATCAAGACTCGAGAGCTCTTTCATTATTGTTACGCCCTTTCTTCGGCATTTTATTGTCAGTTACAATATTTTTTGATTATAATACAAACAAGATATTTAATCTATTTTCGGCAAGGTCCTCCGCGCGTGCCTCGCACGCTTGTGCGGAAAGCCTCAAACAGATTAAATATCTTGATCCGCTTAGGGGATACTATAGCGTGTAAAAGGAGAGCTGTTGTGCTTATCAGTCTTATCATTCCCTGCTATAACGAAGAAGGATCACTGCCGATCCTTTATCAGGCATTGTGCGATGTCAGACAATCTGATACTGCAGACAGATATTATGAGTTCATTTTCGTAAACGACGGAAGCCGCGATAAGACAGCAGATATAATCAGAGAACTCGCAGCAAACGACAAGGGCGTCAAGTATATCTTCTTCTCCAGGAACTTCGGCAAGGAAGCCGCAATGTATGCTGGAATGGAAAAAGCCAAGGGCGATTACATCGCGATTCTTGATGCCGACATGCAGGATCCCCCTTCACTCATCCCTGAGATGATAAAAGACCTGGATTCAGGTGAATACGATATCGTTGCCGCAAGACGTGTTACACGTAAGGGCGAGCCCAAGATCAGGAGCTGGTTTGCAAGACGTTTCTACAGACTCATCAACCGCATGTGCGACGTTGAGATCGCAGACGGTGCAAGAGACTTCCGCCTCATGAAGCGCGAAGTCGTTGATGCCATCTTAAGCGTTAAAGAACGCCAGAGATTCTCAAAGGGTATCTTTGCCTGGGTCGGCTTCAGGACCAAGTGGGTAGAGCATGAGAACGTCGAGCGTGTTGCCGGCGAGACAAAGTGGAGCTTCTGGAAGCTCTTCAAGTATGCTATCGACGGAATCGTTGCATTTACTACAGCACCGCTCCGAATGGCAACCTATATGGGATTGTTCTTTGCGTTCGCAGGCTTTGCTTATATGCTCTACTACTTCATCAAGGCGATAATCAGCCAGATCTGGACAGAGGTTGCAGGTTATCCTTCACTCCTCTGCTTCATCCTCTTTATCGGCGGACTTATGCTTATGTGCCTCGGAATAATCGGTGAATACATCGGCCGTATCTATATCGAGGCCAAAGGCAGGCCGATCTACATTACTTCCGAGGAATCCAAAGACTAAAACAAAAGGCGGTACGAACCGCCTTTTTTATTTTGCAAAATACTTGTAGAAGAAACTGTCCTCATAGCCTTCGGCGAAGAACTGTTCCTGAATGACTTCCGCATATTCCGCCTGATTGATGTTTCCGAATGAACCGATGTTCTCTTCCGCACCGGGTTCACCTTCGATTATCG
>Ga0247611_10005777_pt1 | contig 16149 bp, 1 predicted proteins | sample 177DNAGHGhighgp2_FD_192422 | JGI IMG/M metagenome (GOLD analysis project Ga0247611, IMG submission 192422) | Sheep rumen microbial communities from Palmerston North, Manawatu-Wanganui, New Zealand - 1770 DNA GHGhigh gp2 | ecosystem: Host-associated > Mammals > Digestive system > Stomach > Rumen ... | reverse complement strand
TAATTATAAAATACTAAATTAAAATATAAATTTTTATTGAATCTTTTTAATCTCTTTTTCTTCTTTTTTCTCTTTTTTTTCTTTCTTCTTCATCTTCTTCTTCTTCTTCTTCTTCTTCTTCTTCTTCTTCTTCTTCTTCTTCTTCTTCTTCTCTTTCTTCTTTTTTTTCTCTCAATTCTCCTTCTTTTTTTTCTTCCAATTCTCTTCCTATTTCTACTTTATCTTCTTCTTCTATTTGTTTTTTTTCTTCTTCTTTTCTTTTTTTTTCTTCTTCTTTCCTTCTTAATTCTTCTTTTACTTCTATTTCAAACTCTTCATCCTTATTATCTGTCAAATAATAATAGAAATATAATATTTCATTTATTTTTATATTTAACTCTTTTATTTTGGCTAAATTTTCTTCAAATTTTTCATCCTTATATATTTTTGATTCCCATAAATCTCTTACTTTTAAATATTCAATTATATTTTTTCTATTTGATTTTATTTTTTTATCTTTATCTTTTTCCCTATATAATACTAAACTTATAAATAATCTTATTGTTGATGCTAATGAATCTTTTGTAATAATCATACCCTTTTTAAATAATTCATCTAAATGCTTTATTATATTTTCATCTAAAAAATATTTTGATTTTTCTTCTTTATTTGTTTCCTTTTTATTTTTTATTTCATTTTCCTTTTTATTAACTTCTGTTTTTACTTGATATTTTTCAATATCTTTTTTTATATATTTAAATATTAGCATTAAATAATAATCAAATATATTTGTTATTTTATTAACAGTTAATTCATTTTTATTTTGGAATATATCTTTAAAATCTTTTGATATATTTTTTGTTTTTTCTACTATTTCTATTTCAAATACTTTTGTTTTCTCATTAATTTTATCATTTTGATCTTTATACATTTTATTTAAATACTCTATTAAAGTTATAAAATTATTTATAATTAATTTATATTTTTCATTATTTCCTGCATTATTATTAATAAATTGATAAATTTCAACTTTATCATCAATAGTTATATTCACTTTTTCATATTTAAAATTAGAAATTAAATCATTTATTTCATAACTGAATATTTCATTATTATAATTAAATCCTATTAATACATCATTTAATAGTTTTTTATTTTTTAATAATGAGTCAGTCATTTCTTCTTCTGCTTTTTTAAGACTAATTTCATATTCATTATAATTTTCATAATTTTTAGTATCTATCACTTTTCTATAGGATGAATTAAATATCACACTACTAAAGTCAAATTTTTTAGGCAAAGTAAATATTTCATTTTCTTTCATTTGTTGGATATTTATTCTATTTTTACAATTATTGTTAAATTCTCCTGCCTCAATTTTTCTATCTAATAAATTTTCTAATTCTGTATTTTGTTTGTCTATAAATTTTTTATAAATTTTGTTATATGATTTTCCATATTTATTATCATCAACTAAGAGAAAATCACATATGTAATTCTTCTCAACATCTAATTCCAATTTATTGCCTTTATCATCTTCTAAATCGAAACTCTTATATAATTTAATGAAATTATTAATTAATTTAGCATTTTCTATTTCTTGGTAAATTTCGCTGTTTTTTATTGTTTGTCTTTCTGAAGATTCTCTTGAAATTTGATTAGAATATTTGTCTCTGAATAATTTTAATACTTTATTAAAGAGAATCAAATTATCTAAGGAATATTTATCTTTATTTTTTTGTTTTTTATGTTCCAAATATTTGCTTAATACTGGATAATCATTTTTATTCTTATGTTCTAAAATATTATCTATATATTCTTCATCTATATAATCAGTATAATAAAAATGTTCATAATATGGATATTCTCTGTTATCATATTTATCTTTATTATATATTTCTTTCAATAAGGCAATTGCAGATTTTTCATCCTTTATACAATTTCTTTCAAAGTCTTTATATTTTTCAATTTCTTCTTTTACTTGGCCAAATTTACCTTGAATTAATACATCCAAATCTTTTTCAAATTTAATAAGAGTTTCATAATCATTAATACATTCTTGTTCATGTAGTTTTTTAAATAAATCTATAAAAATGCAATTCATAAAGATTTCTATTTCTTTAATACCTTTTTTTTCTAATTCTTTTTTCAGCAAAATAAAACATTCTTTTATCATATTAATCCATTTCATTCCTTCTGGTAAATAGCTGTCAAATTTATCTGAATTAGTATATAATTTAGCAAAAAATAAATGGCAATATAAAATATAATTTAATAACCTATATGATATTGGACTTAAATTTCTTATTATTTTATTATCTTTTTTAAAATAATTTATATCAATTTTATTCAATCCTTTTTCTTTATTATATAATGGTTTTATTTTTTTTTCTTTAAATTGTTCTATTGTCATATAATTTACTTCTTTCAATTTATTATATGTATCTTTATTTCTCTGTATACTTTCAATTTCATTATCATCCTTAAATATTCTGTAATAATTATCCCTTTTAATTGTTTGATATATTTTATGGTTTGTAAATTTATTTTCCTTTTCTTCTCTTTCTTCTTTAATTTTCATTATTGCACCGATATTTCTCTGGCAATTTGGACATTTAATATTAATTTCAGAAGAGCCAGGAAATCCTGAAGAAACTGAATGGTAGTATCCTCTAGTGCATAAACAAACATAACATCCTTCATTTGGTTTTTCTTTAAAATGATTGTCTATTTTATTATTTAATTCATAATAAGACTCCTCTTTTGTATCGCTACCAGGATACAATTTTTCATCTAAATAATTTAAATTAAATTGATGATATAAAGAAGTATAAATATAATCCCCTTCTTTAAATTCTTCTGATATTTCATTTAAGCAATATCTATATCCATATAATAATACTTCAATGTCTTCTGGCTTAATATCATACTCTTTTTTAATTTCTAAATATTTATCTTTTTCAAATAAAAATTGCAATAATATAATTAATTTATTATTTTCATCTTCTTCCTCATCTTTTTTATATAATGGTTCACAAACGTTTTTATAAAAATTAATATAAATATTTTCATTTTCAAAATTCTTTTTGCTCAAATTTGATAATATTAAATCACATGCAACCATATAAAAATCATCAAAAATTACCTTTCCACTACTACTAATATCTTCTTTTCTTATTTCACTTTCAAATTCATCCTTTCTATAATCTTCAAGTTTTTCCCATAGCTCTTTATAGTTTTCATTATTTGATTTATCCTTTTCATATTTAAATTGTACTTCATCTTCTGATTTAATAAAATCTTTGAAGTTATTATATTGTTCCAGTTTATATTTATCTTTAATAGCATTATTAAAAAAGGCTCCAATTTTTTTATTGTTTTTATTATAAATTATTTTATATATGTAAAGTTTAACCATATTTATTTTGTCACTTTCATTTATTTCTTTAATTATATTTTCAGGATTGAATTTAGATTTATTATGCATTTTGATAAATGTATAACAATATGATTTTATGTAGCCTATACAAAATAATTTCATAATGTATGTGAGTTTACCATGAGCTTTAATTAAATTGTTTTTGAATTTGTATAAAAATTCATTGCAACCTTTAAAAATTTCCAATGGTTCTTTTTCAAAGGATTCTATTTTTGAAAAGGTTTTTAAATAAATCAATGAAGAGTTTTCAAAGAAATAAGTCATAGTTTCTGATAATGATAAATAATAATCTTTTTTGTCATCTGATAAATTTTTATCAATAAGCTTTATTGCATCATTTTTACTTACTAATAAATCATCTTTTACGTATTTAAAATCGTCTATATCCATATATGTTCCTAATATTATTTGGAATACATCATTTGATATTTTTAATATTTCTTTTTCTTTGATTAACTCTCCAAGTATAACAGAACGATAAACAGGATCATTTACTTTTTTAATTTCTTTTAGATATATATATTTTATTGTATAATAATATTTTTTTTTGAATTGTTCATCTTTTTCTTTTTTTAATAAGTCATTTATATCAATGAAATTTTTTATTAATTTACTAATTTTATCCAATTGATTTTTTTGAATAATTTTTGTATTTTCTGTTAGATATTCTCGAATTTCTTCTATATTTTTTATATTTTTAATGTCTTTATTTAATTCATATTCAATAATTTTGATTAATTCATCGATAATATATAATTCATTCAAATATATAATTAGATCATTATTTAAATTTTCTAGAATTTTATTTATTTCTTTTAACCGACCATAATAATTTCCAATTGATATTTCGTTTAATTTTATATCACTAGATGTTATACTTAAACAAAATCCTGCTAATAAAATATAAAAACACTCATTAACTTCTCTTGTATGTTCTGGATTTCTTCTTTCATTAACTATATATTGAATAGGAGTATCTTGATCATAAATAAAATCAAAAATTGATTGATAAAAATCAAGTCCTATTTTATCGCCAGTAATATCTTTCCCATACTCGAATATTTTTAATATACTTTCAATATAATTAATATTTGATTCTATCCATATTATTTTTAATATTATAATATGAATAGGCTCATCTTCATTATTTTTAATAATTTCTTTTTCTTTAGAAAACCTTAAATTTAATAGTAAATCAATTATATTATAAAAAGCTCTAGAATAAATACTTATATATTTTTCTAAATAATATGTAATATAATCTTTTAATATTAAATCTGGTGTAATTTTGTTTAGTAAATTAAAATATAATTTATCTTTTTGTATAGCTTCCAATACATTATTTAATAATTCTTTTTCTTTTTCATGAAATTCAATTATTATAATCTCAGGCTTATCTTCAAAATAATCTCTTAATTTTTTTTCATTATTAAAAAATTCAGAAGTAATGTTTTTATTTAAATAATCAGATAAGTTTTTATAAAAATTATAAAATCCTGGTATTTTATAATTAAATAAAAATTTAGGTTCATATTTTCTATCATTATCTACTTTTATTTCTTTTAAAAATACAGTTTTTAATTCTTTAATTACATTCTTATTATTTGGCTTAGTATTTTTATCATTTTTATCCAGCCTACAATTTCTATCCTTATCTAATTCTAATAATGTAGTAAAAAAATTATTATGTTCTAATACTTTAAATACATACAGTAAATATTTTTTAAATATATTTTCTTTTATATAATCTAAAATGCATGTAATAATATCAATTTTATCTTTATTTATATAATTGTTGGTAAACATTTTCTTAACTAGACTTTTACAATCTATATGTGCATCTTTATCTAATTCTATTAATTCTTTTGCTTTTTTTATTAAATCATTTTTTAATTCTGGATCTTTTTTTGACATATAATAAATTATATCATCACAATATTTTTCTTCATTTGCACTGCTTACTCTACTTTTTCCTTCATATTTATCATTAAGATAAATAGATAAATCTGAGATTTTGCTCTTTTCATTTATATCAATTTTATTTTTTGATTCCATTTCTTCATAAACAAAATTAGTCAATAAATCCTTAAATTCATTATCTAAATTCCTGAATACATCTGCAGAAAACATAATTTCTTTTAAATTTCTTTCTAATAAATTTTTTAAAGTTATATCTGGACCTTCCAAATTATCAATAAATAATTGATTTATATTATTGTAAATATTAGGAATAGAGTAAATTCTTTCTTTTTTTAATTTATTTTCAAAATAATTAAAATTTCTCTGGAGATATATTATGAAAATATAAATATAATCATCATATTTGCAATAATTGTTAATATAATCAGTAATAAATTGTATTTTATTTGAATTGTATTGTTCAAACCGAATTAATATAATATGCCTTTTATTTTGATAATCTTCTTTTTCATTTTTACTTTTAATTTCATCTATACTACTTTTTAATTTTTCTTCTGTATTAATTTCTGATATCATAAATGTATCACAACTATTATATCCTTCTATAGTGTTAGTAATATTAGTAAATGTATATATAATTGATATTTTATATCTATTTATATCTTCTACACCAGTTTCTATATCTTTTATATATTGCCTAAAATTATAATATTTTTTTATGTCATAATATTTTTGTTTTATTGGATTAGCTTCTGGTATAATTGATATTATATCTTGTGGTAAAAGATTACTTATCTTGCTATATATTATTTCTTTTATTTCATCTTTATTTAATTTTTCTTTTCTATTTTCTAAAAATAAATAATAAACTAATCCTCCAATTTCTTGCTTACTGCAATTAATTGATAAATGATTTAAATCATAATTAATTTTTTGTTGTTCATTTTTAATTTCTTGTTTTAATCTAATTTCATCTAAAATTTCTGTTATAAAATTTTTTTGCTCTTTATCCAATAAATCCTTAAAGCTTATTTGCATTTTTTCTAATCTATTTAAAAATGCCATATCAACTTTATTAACAAAATCTTTATCAACTAAAATTATAATTCTAAATGAATCATTAACTGGGGTTAATTGCTCACTGAAATTCTCTAAGCATATTCTAACAAATTTTTGTTCATCAATTATTTTATAGTTCATATTATATAAATCATATAAATAGGGCTGTATTAGGTCCAAATTTTGTAATATAATTAATTTATTTGTTTGTGAAGCACAATTTTGAATTTCAGAAACTTTTTTAGCTATATATTCTTTATTTCGATCATCTGAAAATGGACTTCCATTAAAAAAATTAATATCTTTTCTATCTGGATTTTGTACTTTAATATTTTGTTTTATTAAAGGAGCTAAATTTGATTTTACTTCTAATAACAAGTAACGGCTATTGATATCATTTATATTATCATTAATGCATTTATTTAAATCATATTTATCGAGATCATCCTTTTTTATTTGATAAATAATTCCTTTAGTTTTCTCCTCCTTTTTACTATCTTCAAAAGTGCAGGCTTCATTATATATTTTTTTAAACAAAAAAACTGAAGTAACTTTTATAATACTTTCTTCTTTTTGTTCTCCATTCTCTTCATTTTTTTTTGTTTTTTTTATATTCATTTTTTCTTTTAATATTTCATCTTTAAGTTTATTTATTTCATTTTTTATATCTTCATAATTTAAATTAAAATCTATATCTATTTCATAACTTATTCCTCCAAAATTCCTTTCAATATAATTATTAATAATGGGCACAATTTGAGCTTCGTCTGCAATATTATTTAATTTGGAGCCTTCTATTGCTACACCTTTTATTATATTATAAAAATCTCTATTTCCATGAAATTCTGATTTTATTCTTTTCTCTTTTTTTAATAAATTTGCAAAATCTTGTTCAACTTCAATTTCTTTAAAATTTTTTCCTTTTAATTTTTCTTTATCTTTTATTTTAATATATTGCTTTAATGCCATTAATTTTTTGATGAAATTTAAATAGTATTTATAAAGATTATAAGCTCTTGAAAGTATATTAAAAATTAAAATATCTGGAGGTATATCTTCAGAAATACTTTTTACAATACTTTTAGCAGTGGATTTTAGTTGGTCAAGTTTATCTTCTAAATTTGGTACTGACAAACTTAATGCTCTATTTATTTTAGCTGCATCTAAAGAATAGTTACTAATACCAATAAAGCATGCATCTTTATTTTTGCCATCATATTCAAGTTTACTATGTAATACTTTAAGGGGATTTGTTGGTGCTTTTTCAGCTAGTCCTAATTCATCAAATAAAATCATATGTATAGGTATTTTCTCATCTATATTTTTATTATAATTTTTATTATAATTATTATTATAATTTTTATATAAATCTTCAGATTTCTTAAATAATTCTGTAACATCTTCTGGAGTAGTAGATTCAGAACCTTGAAAATAAGTTTGAATTATTGGTGGATATTTTTTAAAAAATGGCTCATTAGAATTTTTCTCCTCTTTAGGATTTTTAGAATATTTACCTCTCATTGAATTAAATATTAATTGAGCACTCAAACTTTTGCCAGTACCTGGTTTACCTACTATAATTAATGGTATTTTTGTAACAACTGCTAAAAATAATAAAAATAAATTTTCTTTTAATAATTGGTTTTTTCCTATTCCTTTGTCTAAATCTATTTGTTCTAATAAAAAGTCTTCTTCTATTTTTAATATGTCACTAAATTTCCTAATATTTTTTTCTCTAAGATCTTCTTTTAATTTTTTATATTTTATTTTTTCAAATAAATCACCTTTTTCTTCTTCTTCACTTTTTTCTTCAGAATAAACATTTACTATTTTTAATATTGTTTTTTGTAATTCGTTATCAAAACTACCTCTTTTTTCATCGTTATTTAATCTTATATAATAGCATAAATATATAGAGCATACAATACTTTTTACTTTATATACTTTTTTTGTATCATCATCTGCTTTATAACTTTGATTATTTTTTTTTAGGAAATATTCTTGAAAAAATTCAACACATTTTGTAAATCTGGCAATTTCTCTTAATGATACTATTGAAGGATCTCCAAAAGTTTTCCTTAAAAATATATGGCATTTAGAAATAGCTTCATTTGTATATTTACATAACTTTTCTTCTTCTTTGGTAAATAATTTCTGTATAATACTTTTTATATATTTTTTTTCATCTTCATCTTTTAATGAGCCAAAACTAAAAACATAATATAATAATGATTGTGGTAATTGTTCAACTTTATATACTAATTCTTCTTCTTTATCATCTTCTCTTGTTAATCCACATTTTTCTGATAATTCTTTTCTTCTTCTATATGGATTACATGCACCTATAAGTCTTATATTATCCTCTAATTTGTCTCCATTAAATGTTCTATTCATAAAGATTTCTGTTAGAAGTGATAATGATTTACATGTATTAATTTCATCGAAAAAAACCCATAATTCTATTTTTTTTTTTTTTTTTTCATCTATAAAAGCTTGTTTTTTTGCCTTCTCATTTTTTTCTTTCATTATTTTACATATTTCTTCATCTGTAATACCTGGATGTATATCAATTTTTTCTACTAATTTTTTTCCATTATTTAAAAATTGACTTAATTTGGTTATTAAAGAAGTTTTACCACAACCAGTTTCTCCCATTATAATAACAGGTACATTTGCTTTAATTCTATAAATTAACAAGATCATTTTTTTATAATTATCTTCAGTTATTACATAATTATCTGTGTCTAAATTTAATATAGAAAATAATGAATTTTTGTCTCCTATATTTTTTTCTAAATCATTAGGAAGATATAATACATGCTTTAATCTTTTTAAAAATTTATATGAAGGGTTTATCACTTGATTAGCTGCTTCAATAACTAGTTTATGAAAAGTTTGTGAAACAGCTTTTGAACTACCTCTAGCAAATTCATAAATTTCTATAAATTGGCCATTATCCATATTAGACATTTTATAATCATTATATATTTCAGTTATTTTTTCAAAAGATTGTGCTGGCTCTTCATTAATTTTAAATCCAATAATATTAATTTTATTTTTTGCACATTGTTGAATTAAAGAGGTTAATTTAGGTCCTTCATTAATAAATTTATCTCCTTTTGTAAATTCTTCTCCATGGGCGCCTGCATCTGCAATATGTATTATTAATTTAATTCCTTTTCTCCAATTCATATTATTTATTGCTAATTCATATCCTCCAACCCAATCTTCTGGTCCATCACCTCCTCCATAAGGTTTAATAGTAGATATTTTTTTTTTTAAATCTTCCATATTATTAGTCAAAGGAAAATATTCATCTTCATCTTCTTCAGAATATACTTTATCCCTATAAAAAACCGAACCAAATTGAAAATTATAATCTTTATATTTTTCTGTTAATTCTTGGAAAATACTAATAACATATTCTTTTGCAGCCTTTATTTCATGGCCCATTGAGCCAGTTGCATCGATTACATAAACTATATCAACACACTTGGTTAAAATGTCATCATTTATTTCTGGAAATATTTCTAAATTGAATTTCTTAGTATTTTTATCAATAAATATTAATGGAGTTTTAAATTGTAATTTACCTAAATCATTTTCATATGCATCCAAGCATAAATCAAATTTGTTTTTTATAGGTTGATTTGTATTTGTAATTAGTTTGGCAAATCCTCCATTTGTAAAATATTTAGTACTTTCAGAAAAGTATTTTATACATTTATTAGTTATATCATTTTTTTGAGAATTTGTAAATATAATTTTTCCTTCTAATACACTAAATTGACTTATAAAAAGTTTTATAAAAGTTTGTACTTGATGATAAGAATATTCCTCAATACCTATATTTTCTTTTATAAACTGCTCTATTTCTTTATTATCTCTCTTACCTATCATTCTATTAAAAATACTTCTTAATTTTGGGTCTAAATCTAAATCAAGCATTTTTATGTTAGTTATATTAATTTTTTCATTTTTCCTTAATTCTCCAAGTACAATATTTTCTATACTAAATGCATTTAAAATTCCATATTTTGTTAAATAATTTTCAAAACTATTCGGAATTTCTATATAAATTTTTATATTATTTGGAATATAAATAATATCTTCATTGTTAGTATAAAATTTAGTAATAAGAAATGAAAATAAAAATTCATTTATTAAAGAAGTATCTTCTGATTCTATTAAATCTAAATGAATAGCCACATTATTAAATTCTGAATATTCTTCTATTTTTATGTCTTGTTCATCATCTTTATATATTATAATTTTTTGGTCTTCTATATTTTTTTGTTTTTTTGAAACTTCTTTAATTTTTTTAAACAAATCTAAAATTTTTTTATATATAATTTTTTTTGTTAACATTCCACCTAAAGCAAAATAATAATATGTAAGCTTTTCTTCTTTTATCATTTTTTTAATTTTAAATGATTTACCTAAACCGCACACATCAGAAGAAATAACTTTTATATTCTGTGTTATTTCATTATCTTGAATACTTCTTAAACTATGATGTGAAATATTTGAAATATTTAATACATCCATTTTATTTCCTTTTTCATTTTCAAAAACAGATGATTCATTTTTAATAATACAATCATCCTCACTTATTTCTGTTTTTTTTTCTATTTTTTTTGTATATTTCCCTAATTCATTTAAAAATGAAAATTCATTTTCTAATTTTTTATAAACAAAAACAATGAAACTATTTAAATATTCTTTTGATCTTGATTTATCAATATTTTTAATTTTTTGGTTTTCTTTGTCCTTTTTTATGTTTTCTAATTTAATTGATAATAATTTATCAATGAAACCATACATTTTATTGTGCTGAAAATTATTAAATGATTCTAAAATTTCAACTATAAATAAAGTATTATATTCGCATAATATTGCTCTATAAAAAAATGATTGTATTTCTTCAATAGATGTTTCATTACTACAAATTAATATATTTTGTGCTATAGGTAATTTATCTAATTTTTCTTGAAATAAATATAAAATATATTCTTCCATTGATATTTTTTCACATTTTTTTATACCAATACCTTTTTCTTTTTTTTTTTTTTTTATTAACATATTTTCATAATGCTTTTGGAAATTTGTATTATTATTTTTAAATAATGAAATAAAATATTTTGAAATACTATCAAATATTTGTTTAGTATAATCTTTATATTCATTTTCATAATCTTCACCTATTGGTTCATTATATATCTGACCTTCTTGAATTTTATCTTGATTATCTGTTTTATTTAAAATATATCTCATTATTTCCAATATTTTACAATTCCCTTCCTGATGCAATTTTATTTTTCTAAATAATTTTCCATATAATAATCTTAAATATTTTTCATTTTCATAAATTGTATTTAATTGATTTTCATAATCATTTTTTATTGTGAGCAAATAATCTTTTATAAAGTTAAAATCTTTTTTTTGTTCATTTAATTTGTATATATCTTCTGGATAATTTATTACAATATCAATTCTTATTGGTATATTAAATCCTTTTTCTCTTAGAAGATTAATTTTATCATATATTATTTCTAAATTGGATATTACTTTTTTAAAAAATATCAATTTATCGCATTTCATTTCGTATGGATCTGATTCTTTTATTGCTTCACTTTTTTCTTCATCTTTTTCTTCGTTTTTTTCTTCATTTATATTATTTTTAGGTTGAATATTAATTTTATTTTTTAAATCAATTAATTCCTTTATTTCAATTGGATTATTTTCACCATCAATTTTATAGCAAAAATCTTCATTATCCAATTTAAATATTAAACTTGCATCTTGAATAATTTGGTATACTTTTTCAAAAGCATCTTTTTCATTTTTTCTATCTAATTCAATAATTGAAGGATATTTTTTTGAATAACTTTCAAATTTCTTAATTTTTTCCTCATCTAATTCTTTTAAATGGTCTATTATTTTTGACGACTCAGAGAAAGATGTAAGAATTTTGAAATGACCTAAGCATTCAATAGTATCATCAATATCTTTAATGGATATACTTCTATTTGTTGGATCTAATTTACCTTTTATAGTTTTTTTAAATTTATCAATATCAATATTTATTTTACTCATTAAAAAATCAATTGCCTCCTTTTTTTCATAAAACGAAATAAATACTCTATAAAAAGGACTATTAGATTCATAATCAAAAATATTATTTTTTTTTAATTGTTCTAAAGTAGAATTAAGGTTTTTTAATTTCATTTCTGATAATTCTATATTTCTAGGTAAAGTTATTTTTGTACCTGAAAAATTATCAAAGAAAAATTTAATACTTTTAACAACCATTTCATATTTTTTACTTTTAATAATTATTTTTAATTCTTCTATTTTTTTGCCATCCTTTATATTAAAATATTCTATCATTTGTTCTATAAATTCTTTTGATTTAGATTCATCTTTCTTGCCTAATTCTTCTTTTATATTTTTAAAAATATTTACAAAATTTTCTTCATTAAATATTACTTCAATATTTGATGAACTTTCGTTAAATAATTTTTTTAAATTATTTAATTTTTTTAGTCCATCTTCAAAACGCTCTGATTGATCTTTACCTTGCGAATTTTCAAATATTTTTTTAAAAAGTAAAAAGTCCTTCAATTGTTTTATTTTTTCACATAAACTTTCATATTTTAATAAATCATCTATATAATTGTTCATTGCTTCAGTTTTAAATTCATTTATTGGTTTAGTTTCAATATCATTAATAATATTTGATATATCTTGTATTACTTTAATATATTTATTTTTATGGAATATTACAAGAGAATCTTTTATGAAATTTAACTTATCAAACTTTTCATTTATATCATTAATATTTTTCTTTAATTCTCCATATCTTTTCATAGGATCATATTCTTTCAACACCATTTTTATCAACCCTAATTTTTGTATAATTATTTCTTCTTTACTTATATCATTTTTTATATTTTTCTCTATTTTATTATTAATTTCATCTTTTTTTCCATCATTTTCGTTTTTTTCTGTTTTAATCTCATTTTTTTTTTGAATAATTTCTTTTTCGATTTTTACTTCATCTTTTTTTTCACTTTTTTCTTTTTTTATATTTAAAAATGTTTCTAATAATTTTTTAGAAATTGAACAGTTTTCTAACTCATTTCTTATCTCGTCTAATGTAATTTCTAGTTTGCTGGCATATTTATTATCTTGTCCTAATATATTTAATCTTTCTGCTTTGTTTAGACAGCACAATAGTTTAATTTTTTTATTTTCATTATTTGAATAAAATTCTTCTTTTGTAAATTCACATTTTTTCATCAATTTATATAAAAAAATTTTATTATCATCTTTAGATAAGTTATCAATTAATTTTATAATATTATCAATATCCTCCAGTTTATTTAAAAAAATATCATATATATAATTTTTCATTTTTTCATATTCTTTACCATTATATGTTTTTATTAATTCATTATATATTAATGATTTTATTTTTTCTTCTAACTTACTAATTTTATCTTCTAAAAAGCTGGTATCATTTTCATCTAAAAATATTTTACTTACAAATTCAGATACAATTTTGACAGCTTTATCCAATTTATCACCAGATAATGATTGGATTTCGTTTTTGATAATTAATTCGTATTTATCTTTAAGTATATTATAATAATCTTTTTTTTTTTCTTGTATTCGAGTTATATCTATTAATTTAATAATATTGCCAAAAGTTGGTATATCTTTTATTTTAGATGTTATTTTATTTATGAAATCTTTTTTATTTTCTTGGAATATTTCTTCAAAATTCAATTGATGAAATGTTTTATTAAATGCTTCAGAAGTTTCACCAAAATTTATAAAATCAAAAATATATGTTTCCCTATTATTTTTATATTTTTCGTTATCAACTTTATCTTTAATATTAAAATATGGATTAAATTTTTCTATAGCTCCTAGAATTTCTGAATTTGTTATCTTGCCTTTTTTTATTTCAAAAAAATCTTTAATATTTCTGTTTAATATAAATGCAAATTCATCTCTTTCATAATATCTATTTATATCATTTATAATTATACTGTTAATATCTTTATTATCTTTCTTTTTTTTATTTGATTCAGAATTTTTAGCTTCTTCTTTATATAAGTTATTAATTAAATTTTTATATTTTTTGAATAATTCTCTTAATTTATAACAATTATTTAGATTTTCCCAATCAGGAAAATTATATTGTTTTAGAAGATATATCCAAAATGTACTTTTTATATACACCACTAACATTTGATTTTCAGAAGAATATTTAATAATACTTTCAATTAATTTGATTATATCATCTAATTCATTTTCTGATTCATCTTTATTTTCTATTTCATCTGTTTCAGGTTGATTTGCATGGTTATTATCATTATTTATAGTTTCTTCTTTTTCTTTATTTATATTCTTTCTTGTGAGTTTTAATCCAGAAGTTAATTTGATAGGATCTAATTTCAAACCATCATATTTTTTAAAAATATTATCTTTATTTTCATTTATAACATATAAAAATGTTTCAATATCATCTATATAATTTAATATTCTTTTGAATATATTTAATTCTTTGTCTTTTTTTATTGCATATTTAATAAAATTATTATAAAATTCCTTATTTTGATTTAATGGATTTATGAAATGAGAATAGTATATAATTAAGATTTCATATAATATATCAGCATTTCCTTCTGAGAATTTTTGTATCATTTTTGAAAAATTATTCTTATAATAATAATTAAAATAACAAAATAAAACTCCATAAAATTTGATAGGATCATATCTATTCTTTTGTATTATGTCACTGGCATTTTCATAAATTTGGATAAAAGTATTTAGTTTAGATTCTAAAGCTTTATCTCTATCTGTATTTTCTTCTTCGCTTATGTTATTAAAGATATCAAGTAATGTTTTGAATAAAACTTTGTTTTGCTCATATAGTTTAAGGAATAAGGATATTAAAAGACTAAATTTTTTTTTTTTCTCATATAAAGCAATTGTATCTTTATATAATTTTTCAATATTATTGATTTCATTATTTTCTCCCAATGCTTCTATAAATATATCTAATTTATTATAAAATGGAACAATACTTTGATCAATGTTTTCTTTTACAATATTATCCAGATATTTATTCCCTTTTTTCAATTCAGTTTCATAAACAAAAGAATTATTTTTAGCTGAGAAAGAAATCACATATTCATCATCTCCTTCTATATATTTTAGGACAGTGTTATTTGATGATGTAGCCTTTTTACCCTTATTTTTTTTTATAAATTTAAAAACAATTTCTTCAAGATAAGACTCATTTCCTTTTAAATTGCTTTTGTTGTTTTTGTTGTGGATAATTTTTGGGATAATATCAGATTTGAATTGTACTTTCTTAAAATCTATTTTTTCTTCACTTGGTCTTAATACTATAAAATAAACTTCATTTTCTTTATCAATGGATTTATCATTCACTGCTATGTCTAGAGCAGGCGGAGGTGATTGATTATTGGCATCACTAATAATTTGTTCAGATGACATCAATGAATTTGTTATAAATTTTTTTTTGCTGCTTAATATTTGTTTTTTTAACTATTTATCAAAATATTTATAGATTTACTTTTTGATAATTTTTTTTGATTAATTATTTTTTATTAATTTTTTTTTAGGAATGAGCACTGGGGATTGGGGATTGGGGATTGGGGATTGGGGATTGGGGATTGGGGATTGGGGATTGGGGCCAAGACCCCATTCCCCAT
>Ga0247611_10005776_pt1 | contig 16150 bp, 13 predicted proteins | sample 177DNAGHGhighgp2_FD_192422 | JGI IMG/M metagenome (GOLD analysis project Ga0247611, IMG submission 192422) | Sheep rumen microbial communities from Palmerston North, Manawatu-Wanganui, New Zealand - 1770 DNA GHGhigh gp2 | ecosystem: Host-associated > Mammals > Digestive system > Stomach > Rumen... | reverse complement strand
CTCCTTTAGAACGAAAATGATGACTTGTTAATATCAAGTGACGAGGCATCTTTCAAGACTAAATGCAACTTCAGGACCAAAAGTTGCATTTACTTCTTAAAAGTTGCATTTAGTCTTGAAATTGACAATTTTTCACAATTTTACAAAATTTGCGCAATTTTGAAAAAAACGCTTGACAACGGGTTAAATCGGGGGTATAATAGCCTCCGCGTGTGAAAGCACGCACCTTTAGCTCAGCTGGTAGAGCAACTGACTCTTAATCAGTGGGCCCAGGGTTCGAGTCCCTGAAGGTGCACCAACACAAAAAGAGGCGGCCAAACGGTTGCCTCTTTTTGTGTTTTACGAAAATTACCAACGGGACTCGAACCCGCGAGGGTTTCGGCGTTAAGCAAATTCTCCGGTGGAGGATTTGTAGCCGAAATCGCGATGAGCTGTGCTCGAGCAGTAAGCATGCGAGCGAATAGACAGGCAACAAAGAGCGAAGCAGGCGGCGAGTCCCTGAAGGTGCACCAACAAAACGAGAGGGTAGCAGAAGTTGCCCTCTCGTTTTGTTTAGTCTACTGCACCGGAAGGGACTCGAACCGGGGCCCCCAAAAAGTATTTGGCGCAATCCACGTCCGGTGCGCCAACACTTTTTGGGGAAAGGAGCCGCAGCGACGGGAACAGAGTCTTTCAAGAGTAGAAGATAGGAAACCTCTTGGAAGACGAAGTCGTCGGCGCTTGCGGCGACGCAGTCCCTGAAGGTGCACCAACAAAACGAGAGGGTAGCAGAAGTTGCCCTCTCGTTTTGTTTAGTCTACTGCACCGGAAGGGACTCGAACCGGGGCCCGAAAAAAGTATTTGGCGCAATCCACGTCCGGTGCGTCAATACTTTTTGGGGAAAGGAGCCGCGCCTTCGCAAACGAAGCCGTTTAAACAAAGACCGAGAACCGGGTTTGAACGACGAGTCGACGATGGCAGCGGCGACGCAGTCCCTGAAGGTGCACCAAACACAAAAAGAGGCGGCCAAACGGTTGCCTCTTTTTGTGTTTTACGAAAATTACCAACGGGACTCGAACCCGCGAGGGTTTCGGCGTTAAGCAAATTCTCCGGTGGAGGATTTGTAGCCGAAATCGCGATGAGCTGTGCTCGAGCAGTAAGCATGCGAGCGAATAGACAGGCAACAAAGAGCGAAGCAGGCGGCGAGTCCCTGAAGGTGCACCAAACAAAACGAGAGGGTAGCAGAAGTTGCCCTCTCGTTTTGTTTAGTCTACTGCACCGGAAGGGGCTCGAACCGGGGACTCCAAAAAGTATTTGGCGCAATCCACGTCCGGTGCGCCAACACTTTTTGGGGAAAGGAGCCGCAGCGACGGGAACAGAGTCTTTCAGGAGTAGAAGATAGGAAACCTCTTGGAAGACGAAGTCGTCGGCGCTTGCGGCGACGCAGTCCCTGAAGGTGCACCACCGTGTATAGTCTTAATAGATGCACGAACAGAAATCGGCTATTTTTAGCCGACTTTTGCTATTGAAAAGCGATTTTTTGAGCAGTGAAATAAAAAGATGCAAATAAATCGTTAATATCAAACGATGGGAAATCATCTGCGTTATAAGTCACCGTAAGATTTACCCGCGGAATATCAAATAACGGTTTGTTGCCGACTGAGTGATGAAACTTCAGCCGGCTTTTTTATGCAAAAGCAAACTTTTTGTGGCAAGACAAGACGAAATGAGTTTGTTATAATTTGCAATGTAAAAAATGGCCGGCATTTTTAAGACGGGAGGTGATTACGCAAATGAACACAGCTGAAAAAATCATAGCGCTCAGAGCCGAGAGAGGCATTTCGCAGCAGGAACTTGCTGACGCAGTTTTTGTTTCGCGATCTCTCGTGTCAATGTGGGAGGCGGGAACACGCATTCCGGACAGTTTGAGCGTTGAGAAAATGGCTGCGTTGTTCAATGTAAGTGAGGAGGAGATTTTGAGCGATAGGAAATACGCTTTTGCGTCGTCGCTTGAGAGGAAACTCATTGGCGATGAGATTGCGGAGTTTACCGATGTTGACAGTTCACCGGGTAACAAGGAACAGGTAAAAAAGATAATGAACGGTTTCCTTCAAAGCATTGGAGGCGTTGACCGCGAGTTGTTTATGAGTCGATACTTCGCAATGAAAACATGCAAAGCCATCTCAGAGGAGAGGCATATGAACGTTTCTACAGTCAGGTGGAGATTGTCCAAACTGAGAAAGAAGCTTGTTCTTTACGCGAAAAAAGGAGGAAAAAAATGAACGAAAAAGATTTTAGGGAGGCTTTGTCTGAGATTGGAAATGACTTCGATGCGCCAATTTCGGGCGACGCAGTGAAAAAAAAGAAAAGTAAATTCAGAAACATTGCGATCATGTCTGCCGCGGCGGCAATTGTGCTGACTTTTGCGGTCATTGCCGCTGTTATTATCGGTATGATCGGATCGAATAATCAAAACATAAGCGGGGGAGGTCCTTCTGACAAGGTCCTTTTGGCGAATACTCCTTCACCCGGAGATATTGACAAGACTGAAGAGCCCGGCAATAAAGAAGACCACCGTGCAACGTCCTCGCCGACCGCAGACCCGACTTCAGCTCCCACAAATCCGCCAATTTCTCAGCCCACTGAGATTCCTGATGGACCTCAAGGGACTCGGGAGCCTTATTACGTTGAGCCTTTCTGGCTTAAGGGGGAGTCTTTGACGGTCAAAAAGCTTGGCTACGGCGGCTCCTCAAACATCGTTTCCTTTGGCGAGGGGAGTGTCAGCGCAAAGATTATCCCCACAACGGTATTCGGCGAGCATGAGAACTGCGGGAAGGTCTACTATAACACTGAGACCAATGAGATATATTGCGTTTACCACGAGTTTCTGAAGGCCTCGGGCGTGACCGAGCCGGAGGGTTATTACATCTATTATGAGCAGGACACGGTGCGGGACGATCTGATGTGCATAAAGATTGTTGATCCGGGTGACCTTGGCACCACGGACCTGTGGCTTTTTGACATGGACGACCGCCTGGCAAAGAGAGTGGGGCTTCCGGAGGGATGCGGCAGCTACAAGGATATAAAGATCTATACGCCGGGCCTCTGCAACGGGAAGCTTGCCCTTTGCGTCAGCGATGACATTGGCGATTGTTACATAAGTATTTTTAACAGCGGGACCGGTGAATATCAGGACTTCGGCAAGGACGCAGGCCTTAAGTCTCTGACCTGCACCTTCCTGACGGAGACTGTGCTTGAGGTGTCGACTCTCGACGGGTATTACGCCTGGAACACCGCCAATTCCAGAATGTTCAAGCTTATCGGTGAGCACAATATCGTGTTTGACGGGCTCCTTTATTCCGTGAAGAACTGGTGGGGAGGCTACCATAAGGACGTGGAAGTGGCGGTATATAACGTCGAGACCGGGCTCTTGAGGAAGGGAAGCGGCGGCGTTTTGGCATTGGCGGTGATGGACGACGGGTCCTGCGGCGTGCTTTCTATTGATGACGAGACCGGAAAAGAGACGGTCATCATGAATCATTATACGGAGGGCGCAACTGCCTGGAGCAAAGATTATGCCTACTTTTACGCATATTCCGCCAGGGACAACAGAGTCCTCTGCTATTCGGTCTCCGCTTGCCAATGGACTTTTGCAGACGTTGCTCCGATAACAAAAGATCCTGTACTCGTCGAAGGGACTCTTTATGCGGTGTTCAACAGCTACAGGCTTGCCGTCGACGACAACTGCAGGGTGGTTACGCTTTACTACACAAGAAAGCTGGAAGAAATACCGGACCTTCCGGGTTTTGAGGAGCAGAGGGTTGACTCCCCTTGCTGGGACGACTACCGCGATATTGCCGCCAATAACCGTTTCTCGGAAACCGACCGCTGGTATGTCACCTACAAAGAGGACAGGGTCAGCACGGGATGGATCGGACATGACGTCGCCAACATGGATGCCCTGCGGGATATCATACTGCTTTGCCTGGAGACCCGGGGCGAAAGACTAAAATACGATTTGACTGAAAGCGATTACGACTTCTTTAAAATGAGTTTCAGCTACAGTACATTCAGAATGGAGTTTTTTGAAAAAGACGGCAGATACTACTTGAATCTCAGTGCCAACAGACAGCCTCCAATGGGTTTCGTGAGTGAATTCAGCGAGATACCGGAAGAGACTTTCCTAAGGGTCATGGATATGCACAGCCCTTACGTTCAGTTCACATGGATATCGGTATCAGCCCGAATCGACGATGTTTCAGATCCAAATTGCAAGGTGGTACTTGATGAGAGCGAGAAGAGTTATTTGAAGAAGTTAATATCTTCCGGCAATTGGAGGCAAAACGATTTTCAGGGCGTTATGTATTTCAGGTACGCATGCTTTTTCATTGACGGTGATCTTTGGTTCTGTTATGAGCCCAACATGAAAATCCTGCAGGACTATATACACGCAACATATATAGAGCTAACAGACGAGGAGTGCGCCGCCATCGACATAATGCTGAATTGACGTGCAGGGTTCAAAAGGACAGGCCGGCGGATGTGACGGATTGAACAGCGCATCTGTTTGGTCTGCACACTGTATCTATTTAGGATGTACAGTGCATCTTTTAGTGTGCATTGCAGGGTAAAAACAGCTCTCTGCATCTAAATCGACCGCACACCTAAACAAAACGAGAGAGCAGCAGACAAGTTGCCCTCTTGTTTTGTTTAGTCTACTGCACCGGAAGGGACTCGAACCGGGGCCCCAAAAAAGTATTTGGCGTAATCCACGTCCGGTGCGCCAATACTTTTTGGGGAAGAGGAGCCGCAGCGACGCAAACGTAGACTTTCAAGAGAGAAAGAAAGGAGGCATCTTGAAAGTCGGAGTCCACGTCGCTTGTGGCGACGTGGCGACGCAGTCCCTGAAGGTGCACAAGGAATAATGTCTTAATAGTCATTACACTGCGGCATTTTCTGTCGAAATTACGTTGAAATTATGTTTCTTGTGATTTCCTGTGATTTTTGCCTAAACAAATTGATTATTCCGCACTATTCGATTATAATTAAGCAATGAGAACTCTATTGAGCGGGGAGTAACTGTATATGAGAATCCTTCGAATACAATCAAACTTGAGGAAATGTCTCTGTTTTGGGTTGGCAATTTGTATGACCCTGATGACGCTTGCTGCCTGCAGACCGGGAAATACGATTTCTTCATCTCCTTTCCCGGATTCCACGGATATGCTTGATAACCCTAGTGAAGAACCCTCCGTGAGCGAAGATCCGATGTTCAGTGAAGAGCCTTCCTCTCCGACTGAAGCACCTGCCCCCGCTGAGACGCCGGCATCTACAGAAACCCCGCCTCCAACCGGAACGCTGACACCCACGGAAGCCCCGACTCCCGACGAAACTCCGACTCCTACAGAAGCTCCGCCCCATACAGAGACTCCGGGGCCCACTGAGACTCCAACGCCAACCGCGACCCCGACGCCTACCCCCACCCCGACCCCTACTCCGACTCCGGCGGATGAACCTGCGCCTGGGACGCTCGAATATTATAAAAAATACGCCTATATTTGTACGGTTAAATCCGACTCGAACATAAAACCGTCTCTGTATACCGGAGGAAAAGAGATTCCGGACACGCTGTCGGGCGTTTTCTATACGTCCGATTCACCGGGAGGAGAACCGACACGCGAAAACGGAAAGCTCTGGCTTTGCCTGAAACCGCGCAAAGGCTATTCGATTGACAGAGTGAACGTTTCGGGCTCGTATACGCAGATCGAGAACCTTGGGCGTGATATTTACGTTGTTACCGGAGTGAAAAGCAGTATTACGGTGACAGCGTCGTCGAAGAGAACGCCGACCGCGTCAAACGGAAGCACGCTCTTTGATTCGTACGGGTACTGGATCTCGGACAGCGGCATGTTGAACATCTCCTGGACCGAGGCGGAAGATGAGCCGCTGCGTTACGTGGAGATCAAGGTTTCATGCAGTTCGAGCTCGAGAACCAAAACCTATGACGGGGAGCTTGGCGGATGCGAGTTTATGAAACTCTCAAAGGACACAGCGTATACAATCCGGCTGAAATGCTACGGGTACAACTATATCGGCAGCGATGTAAGCGTCAACGTATGCTACGCCCCGGACGGGAAAAACGTTGCCTTCCCGCGCGTTGAGATCACGACCGAGGACTATATCTGGCCGACTTGCGAATACGTCAACCCGCCTGCCGGAAACATCGGCGCCGGAATCCGCAACGCGACCTGGGAAAACAGCGTCGTTAAGATTTTCGACGCATCCAACGCCGTCGTTTATGACTCCTCGCCGGAAAGCTCCGAAGAGGAACAGTTCCTTGGCGCAAAAATGAAGATCCGCGGCAATACGAGCGCTTACGGCGTAAAGAAACCGTACAAAATCAAACTGAGTAAAAAATGCGACCTCCTGGCGCCGTTTATCGACCGGCCGGCGGACGGAAAGTCATATGCCGACAAGGAGTGGCTCCTTCTCAATTATGGAACGGACATCTACCGCGTTGCCGGTGACGCAATTTCAGACCTCGTCGGGACGCCCTGGTCGCCGGATTACACCTACGTTTCACTGTACGTTAACGGCGATTTCCGCGGAATCTACGTGCTTTCGGAATGCGTCAAACAGGGAACAGGCAAAGGCGACGCCAGGTGGCGCTGCCCGGTCGAGGACGACGGGTTTGTCATCGAGTGTGACGCCTACTGGTGGAACGAACCGCTTTACTTCACCACTCCCTCGACCGAGAACTTTGTGATGAAGTACACCTTCAAGTATCCGGATACCGACGATATCGACGTGAATTCCGACGCCTACAAGTACATCAAGAAATACATGACCGATTTTGAGAGGGCGCTGAACAGAAACGACAGCTCTTACCTCGACTACATCGACCTGGATTCCTTCGTTTCGTGGATTCTGGTCGCGGACTACATGTGTCTCCTGGACTCCGGCGGCAACAACCTCTTTATGTGGAAGAAGGATTCCACCGCGAACAGCAAGCTCGTGATGGGACCGAACTGGGACTTCGACTCCTGGAAGTGGACAATCGATTCTATGGCAAATATCCACAGGGACGGCTCGCATTTCTATTTCCCGCAGCTTTCCCGGAAGCAGGAATTTGCGCAGGCATACGTCGAACTGTTCCGCAAAACCTGTGATAAAGTGGCAGCCGCCGTCAACGCCGACCTGGATAAGATTAACGAGACCGCATACAACGAACTTTATCGTCTTGAAAGTGCACGCTACCAGTATGGACAATCCAGGACGCTCTCCTCTATGCGAAACGACTTTAATACGTGGTTCAGCGCCCATCTTGCATGGATGCAGAGCCAGATTGGATAAGAACGGGCCCGAAAAACCTTCTGACTTAACTTATGGAGAGAACTAAATCATGAAGCGACATTACAATTGGAAACTGTTTCTGATCGGATTTTTGATGAACACATTCAGACTGTTCTTTATTGTGATCCCGGCGCTGATTCTGCTTGTGGTCGGAATCTGGGTCCTGCCGTGTCTGTACATCGGGTTTGCGCTTCTCGCGATTGCGCTGATAATTGCGCTCGTTCAGCAGCTGGCGATCAAGCACACGGCGGAAACGACCGACGACCCGAAGCTTGTTCCGCTTGCGGAAGCGGTGTGCTCCGACGACTGGAAAGAGCGGACCATTGAATGGACAAATCAAAAAATACAAGAGCAGAAGGAAAAGGACGGCCGGGGACCGGATGATGCGGACGGGCAGTAATCTTTTTGCGTATTCTTTTTGCGAGGTCCCGGGCCTGTAAAAGATGAGTTAACAAGACCGGCGTCTTCAAAACTGCGGGTCTTTCTCCGTAATCGATCATAGGCTTTGCGGGACATTCGGAGCCGGTAAAAAAAGGGAAGAACCCGAAGTGCGTTTAATCAGTATTCCTCCGACAAAAGAAAATCAGCAACGTGCATTGTTTTGATTCCTTCATAATTCCCGCCGGCAAACTCGTCCGCACGAAGCAAATACTTCGGATAATTGTCACTGATTTCAAGAAGACGGTCATATTCGCGCTTTTCCGTTTCGTCTGATCTGATTTCTTTCGTCACCTGAATGTAGATTTTATTGTTCTGTTTTTCGGCAATGAAATCAATCTCACCGTTCTGAGTCTTTCCAATACAGACTTTGTACTCTCTGCGAAGCAGCTCAAGGTATACCACGTTTTCAAGCATGGCGGCAACGCCTCTGTCGTTGTACCCTAAAACACTGTATTTTAACGAACTGTCGGCAAGATAAAACTTCTCCTGAGTCTTCAAAAGCTCTTTCCCCTGAACATCGTATCTGCTGCAGCGATGCAGATTATATGCGCCCTCGAGTTTCTCAAGGTAACTGTAGACCGTCTCGTTATCGATCGAGCGGTTCTCGGATTTGAGATAATCGGAAATAGCTTTGGCCGAAAAGGTTCTGCCGACATTGTCGAAAACAAACTTTACCACCCGTTCAAGCTGATCCACCTTCCGGATCTGATTCCTTTTTACTATATCCGAGAAAATAGTTGAATTATAGATATCCCGAACAATCGTATACGCGTCGTTCTGAGAATAATCGCGCAGGTGAACAGCCGGAAAACCGCCGAGCTTTATGTAGTTTGCCAATTCTTTATGCGCATTTTCAACCGGCGCATACTGTTTCTTGAAAGTCAGATACTCGGAAAAGGAAAGAGTAAAGATATGGAAAGATACATAACGTCCGGTCAGATAAGTGGCAATCTCGGAAGACATCATCCGGGAATTGGATCCCGTCACGTAAATATCTACGTCAAAATCGGCGTAAATAGAATTGACTGCTTTTTCCCAGGACGGAATCTCTTGTACTTCGTCAAGGAAAATGTACGTTCTACCTGTATTTGAGAGCAAGGATTTCAACGTTTCGTACAGCTGTCCCGAAGTCAGTCCTTCATACTCCATTGAGTCAAATCGCATGTTTACGATTCGTTCGTCGGGAACTCCTCTATTTCGAAGTTCATCCATAAGCATGAGCATTATTGTAGATTTGCCCGAGCGGCGAATACCTGTAATAACCTTAACAAACGGTGTGTCGGCAAAAGCCATTATTCTTTTAACGTAGTTTTCTCTGAATATCATTTTCATATCACCTCCGGGGAGCTGACGATACTATAGCATTTACCGAACAGATTGTCAACAGTTTTGCGGATATAACCCTAAAAACATTTAAGATAGAACAAGATTTGCGGTTTAGACCGAAAGTTTGGGCGGCCTGCTCCGGATTAAAAGCATCGAATCGTTGAATATTTTTGATTATTGGTAATAAAAAACCAAAAAAGTACTTGACAAGCTGATTTTTCGGCAGTATAATGCGCTTGGTTTTCGAAAACCGAAGACAAAACTAAGGACAAAAAAGGAGAAACAGTCATGAAAAAAGTGTGGGTCGTATCACTGAGAACATCCCTTCCCGGAACGGGGTATTCCGAGGAGCATCTCGAGAAATCGGTGCTCGTGTTTAGCAGCTTTGAATCGGCTGCTGCGGCGTTTAGAAAAACAATAAGGGAGTACGCGTTTGCGGACAATTCTATGTTTGACGGGAACGGGCGAATGAAGCAGTTCGACAACTACCTTCGGAAAATCAGGGGGTACGAAAAAGACGAGGAGGGCGAATATTACGAGGGTGTAATCACTTCCGAAAAACTGGAGCATATTCTCGGTGTTTTTGAAAAACTCTTTGCGGGCGAAAACGCCGAATTGCGGCTTAACGAAGATGATAAGTGCTGCACGGACTGGATGATTGCGTTCGAGCACAAGGATGGCGTGATCCGCTTCTACGGGGACGATGACGGACCTTGCAACGGGTACGACCCTACGCTGACCACAAACATTTTTTCGATGGAAGAGAGGAAAAACTACTTTTTGTACATTGACGACCGTATGGGGCAGGATGAAAACCCGTCGCAGTTTTTCATCGATTTGACAGAGACGGCGCTTGATGAAAGTTGACAGAGGCGTCGATTGATGAAGCTTGACAGAGGCGTCGGTTGATGAAGCTTGACAGGCGGAAACGACAGCCGTTTTAAAAATGCAAACAACAAATAAAAAAGGAGAAACGAAAATGAACGCATTTGACAAAGTAATCGGATACAACGACATTAAAGAGGAACTCATGCAGATTTGCGATATGTTCAAATACAGGGAACGATACGAGGCACTAGGCGCGAAAATGCCGCGAGGCGTCCTAATGTACGGAAAACCCGGCGTCGGGAAGACGCTGATGGCCAACTCTTTTATTGAGGAGAGCGGGTTGCCGTGCTTTACCGTCCGCAGAAAAGACGCGAGTCCGGATTTTGCGAAGGAAATCGTCGCCGCTTTTGATAAGGCTAGGGAAAACGCGCCCGCCATCGTGTTCCTCGATGACATGGACAAGTTTTCAAATGAGGACGACAAGCATAGGGACGCCGAAGAATATGTGGCAGTCCAGTCCTGCATCGACGAGAGCGCGTCGTTTGAGGTTTTTGTGCTTGCGACCGTCAACGACATTCGCAAGCTGCCGCCATCCCTGAAGAGGGCCGGTAGGTTCGACCGCGAAATCCACTTTCCCGCGCCGAAGAGGTCAGACGCGGGCAAGATTGTAAGACACTACCTGGCCGGAAAAAAGCTTTCAGCGGATGTAGATTTCGACGACCTCGTGAAGATGATGAGCTACAGTTCCTGCTCGGAACTGGAGACGATTATCAACGACGCCGCGGTGAGGGCAGCGTATGCGCAAAAGGAGAGCATCGAGATGAACGACCTTGTCGCGTCTGTGCTTTCAATGCAGTACAGTATCGGCGCGGGGTGGAACAGTCCCGGACGTTCGCGCGGCTCGGATGAGGACGACTACGACGATGACGACAGCGATGACGGATATGAGGATGGTGGCGACGAAACGGTCGGCAACGAAGACGACGAAAGAGTCACTGCGCGGGAGAGGAGAGAGACTGCCATTCACGAGGCGGGTCATCTTGTCGCCAGCGAAGTGATTAAGAAGGGCAGCGTCGGCCTCGCCACCATCAAATCCGACGGCCGCGAGAAGGGCGGCCTCATCTACAACTGTATTCGATTTAAAAAAAGGCGCGAACTGATTCTCATCGCTCTTGCCGGAAAGGCGGCGGTGGAGCTCTACTTCTCGGAGACATGCGCGAACGGATGCGGGAGCGATATCGAGAAGGCGGTTGACCTTATACGTGACGGGGTGACAAGTAGCGGAACTCACGGCTTCCTCGGCATCGAGGTCCCTCTGGCATTTCGCGACTACTCCGAGGCGTATAAGGTTATGGTGGACAGCATCGTCAAGGCAGAGCTTGAAAGGAACATGTTCAAGGTCCGAGACATCCTTTTAAAGAACCGGGAGTTTCTCGAAAAGGCTGCCGAGGCGCTTCTTGAGAAAGAGGTGCTGCTGGCGTCCGATATCAAAGCTATCAGGAACAGTGTGACAATTACGGCGGCCGCTGCGTAAGCGGCCCCGCCCCACCAAAGAAAATCAGGGAGGTAAGTCATGAAAAAGAAATATATGTCAAAGCGCAAATGGGACAGACTTTTCGATGAGGCTCTTAACAAAGTTGCTCCTCAGGACGAAAACGGCGTGAGAAGTGTTCCTGCAGAAAAATTCTTCGATGAGTTTTGGCACGCCTCAGATTTCCTTGACGATTATACCGTCATTGGCGTCGGATACCAAATAAAAAAGGTCCGCGACAGGATAACCGAAAGACTTTTTGACCGGAAAATGCGGAATCTGAAGCTGGGAAAGCTCAAATACAGCGGTCCGCCATGGCATAAATTCGAATTCAAAATCGAGGGCATGTCCGAAGAGTTTTGGTGGAATATGAACATATACCTTGCGGCAATCATCCGCGACTACCTGAGACTGTACGCAGATAAAACATTCATAATCGGGAACTGCGTTGCCGAAAAGTATTATGAAAAAGACGACTTTGATCCGGCAAAAGGTCTTCCGGATGAAGCGTTTGACGAGTGGAAAGAGCTGGTAAAAGATACCGCCAATGAATTTGACGAGCTTTTAAAACTTACAGGGACAAAGTTTGATGTAGATTCAAAAGACTGGCCTGAATATGAAAAACAGAGGGACTCTTTAACAAAGAAAGCATTTGCTGATCTTGCGAAAATATACGCAGATTTGGTGGATTGAAATGGAAATATATGAATGCCTAATCAAAGTAGCAGAACGTCACGGCACCGCCGGGGCATATAACGCCTACGGCCACAGGGCCAATTCCGTTGCCGTTGAAGACTCAAAAACCATTGCGTCAGGCGGAATGCTTCCCGTGTTTTTACATTACGGCGGGAAAAGATCCGCGAAAAGAAATCTCACGGAGGGCGTTGTCGTTTTCCCGTCAGGAGCCAATCAGAAAACACTGAACGATTTGCTCTCGTTCCTGAATGGCGGTGATGGGACGGACTTTGTCTGGAAAGCCGGTTATTTCGTGAAAAAAGCCACCCTTAAACCGGAAGGGTACGGTTTCGACGAGAATTCCCTCTGCGTCGCGCTTACGGCGATTAACCGTGAAAAGCTGATGCTGACTGTCAGAAACATCGCCGGCCGGCTTGGACTTGATTATGTCTGGGTGAAGGTGACCAACAAAAAACGCAGGACCTGCGAAATGTGCAAAGTCGCTTGCATCGATGAGCGATTCAGAGAAAGATTAAAAGACAAACAGAGGTGAATGCAGATGTCACAGGTTTACTACACGGTAACAGACGACGGAAAACTGTACTTTACGTCATCAAAGAATATCTGGGGCGCTTCAAACATTCCTGTCCCGGGAAACCGCCCGAAAACGAAGGAAGAATGCCTGCTGTTTCTGGAATACCTCCGCACCAAAGAGGATCCTGTAGTTCCTCACCGGACGGTACGGGTGGGTCTCTTAAACGCACAGTATGTTGACTCGTACATAAAAAAAAGTGAGAGACTTAAAGTTATAAAAGAGAGTAAAAGCAGTGAAGACGCTTATGCGAGTTTTGCCAGGAAATTTACCGAAACCGGGTGCGTTGATAAAAACTTAAGAGCGTCCATCCCCGCAAGCTTATGGTACAAAGAGGACTTTTACGAATATCTGATTTCGCAGGGCATATCCGAACCTGAAGCTGCTGTTTTTACAAAAGAAACAAGCAACGGATTCTACGCAAAATTCTCAAGCGAGCATAAAAAAGAAAAAACGCTGGCAAAGTACTCAGAGACGCTTCACCGCTTCGCACGTGGTGCAAAGTTTGCAAGCAGGGACACTATATTTGAACAATTCGATTACGAATACAGGCAGTTTAAAAGAGACGAAGAAAAGGCGAGAATCAGTGCGATTCCCGATAAAGAAGAGCGAAACCGGCAAGCCGTACTCAAGAGCGTAAATTCGAATGCAATAAGAAACCACCTTGACAAAATTGGTTACAGGTTCAGCAGCCTTGAAGCCGCCTGGATCATCAACCAAAGCAGAAGGCATTCAATAGAAGAGAAACACGCTATGTGGAATCTACTGATAAAAAACATGCCTGACTGTGAAATACCTGAAAGGAACTATCTGACCCGTTTTATGCCAAGTCTTCACAGCTTTCTTGCGGAATACATAGAGGCGGAAAACAGCTTAATTGACGATTTTTTAAGGCCTACCGGTGATTCAAAGTTTGTAGCCGAGCGGATTCCGAAAATAGAGTGCAGCGACGATGCGGGTAAGCCTGAGTTTATCGGAGTGTTTTCATCTTTTGAATCTTTTAAGAAAGCATATAAAGATCTCCCTGAACCAAATGAGAGGACGGAAGGATTTTCTTTAAGAAAAGTGACAGGAGACGAAAGCGATAGGGGCTTTCAGGTGTTCTTCTCCTCCACGCTCGAGATAATGGGCCTAGGTGCGGCCGATTCAAAAAGCGGACGTTTGCGGGAACTGACAAACATTTTTAAAGGGCTCTGGTTTGACTTTCCCACTCCTTTCAAGCCGGGCGATATAGTTTTTAACCCCAAGAGGCCTCTTGATATCTTTGTGTTGGAGGGGATCAACAAAACACTGTATTACCCTTCCTGGAAGCAAAGAACCTGTAAATCATATTCTCCTACAGTTGACAGTTCGAAGCATTTTAACAATGAGAACATGGTGTACACAGGGTTCTGTATCAATATGGCATATGCGAGCGAGGGAGCCTTCCGCGATGACAGATTGTGGCTTAAATGCGAATCCAATTACATGGACCTTGAGTTTTATAACGGGCCGTTGGAAGGATATCTCAAGAGTCTTGTCCCGATTTCCGAGTACTTCAAGAGGAACATAAACAGGGACGAATGCAATATAAAGTACAGAGAGATAATGGAATCCGAGTATTCCAAAAGATTAACGGGAATATCCGACTATCTATCAATATCATACCTAACCTAAAAGGAGCACAAAGATGAGTATTGAGATTACAACATCAACATTCGAGAAATCGGCAAATAAACTATCGAAAAATGAGATAGAAAAAATCCTTGAAGAGCACAAAAAATGGCTTGCGGACAGAAAAGAAGGAAGTTGCGCAGACTTTTCCGGGAGGAACATCAGCGGTTACGATTTCCACGGGCAGGACCTCTCCTTTGCGGTCTTTAACGGGTGCTGTGCAGACAAGGCAAACTTTAAGGGAACCGTGCTGAAAAAAGCCCAAATGATTGGCGCCGCATTCATATCGGCTGACTTCTCCGGAGCAAACTTAGAGGGAGCAGATATGATGAAAGCAAAAATAATCCATTCGAATTTTGAAGATGCCAAGCTCTCCTCCGCGGATATGTACTCGGCGACCCTCTGGAACAACAGTATGAAAAACGCCGACCTTACCGGTGCGGGTCTTTTGCATGCAAGGCTTGGCGATACGGTTTTTGACGGAGCAATTTTAAATGGTGTGAACCTTTGCTTTGCAGACCTTGACTACGTGAGTTTTCAGGGGGCCATCTGCAAGAATGCCTTTTTCATCAAGGTGACCAACTCATACTACGCTGACTTTACAGACGCGGACCTTACAGGCGCGGATTTTACGGGCGGAACGGTGATTATGGACGTTCTTGAAGATGGCATTGGCGGGTATATTCCTGCTTCGTGTCCCGACGAAGGCGCGTTCGTTGCGTACACAGTTGGAGCGGACGGCGAGATTGTTAAGATTCTGATTCCGGAAAACGCCAAGAGGCGCCCTATTACGGACAGGTTTTCGGAGACTGATAAAGCAGTCGTTCTTGCGGTCTACGGCAGGGACGGAAGCGAACAAGACGAAGCAATTGCCGACTGGAACGAGGGCATTATTCTGCATAAGGGCGAGGAGTTCACGGATGAAGAAGGGATACTCTTTTATTCAACACGCAACGAGGCGGAAAGACATGCAAAAAACAGGAAGTGACGGAGATGATTAACGTTTTTGACAAGAGTGACTACTCGATAAGGAAGAGTCCCATAAAGAATATCAAAATCTTTTTTAGTCATCTCAAGTATGCAAGACAGCGGATAAGATGCGGGTTTTCGGACATGGACGTCTGGGACGTTGACGATTATCTTAACGATGTAATCCCCGGCATGCTGGAAAAGCTTTTAAAGGACATTGACGTACTGGGCGGGTTTCCCGGAAGTATGGTTGAAGCTTATTACAAAGAACACAAAGATGAAATCGGTTGCGAATGGGGAGAGTTTTTGTGTCAAGCAACAGACAACGCCAAGGCATGGAACGAACGCATGGAGAAAGAGTGCTCCGAAAAATGGAAAAGCATCATCAAGGAAATGATTTTTCTGTTCCGTGAGCAGAACTCTGATACCTGCTCAGTAAAAAACACCTTCTCATGGGAAGACGACTCCGAAAGAGAAGAATGGAGAAAGCGTGAAGCGGAAATAGATCAATACCGCAGCGTGTGCAGAGCGAAGGCCTTTGCAATGCTGGCAGAATGGTATGACTGCCTTTGGACTTAAGACGGGCTACATTTAAGGAGATAAAAAATGAGAAAAATAAGGCTGGATGGACTGTAAATCCTGCGACATTCAGACTCCCAAAAGAATTGCCCTGGCAAGATATGTAAAAAAAGCGACTGAATCGGATCGGCACATAATAACCTATGAACAACTATCCCTCAATCAACCAAATACGCCCCGGCTTTTACAGCGCGTCAATAGCCGCGGGAAAAGTAGATCTTGCC
>Ga0247611_10005775_pt1 | contig 16150 bp, 14 predicted proteins | sample 177DNAGHGhighgp2_FD_192422 | JGI IMG/M metagenome (GOLD analysis project Ga0247611, IMG submission 192422) | Sheep rumen microbial communities from Palmerston North, Manawatu-Wanganui, New Zealand - 1770 DNA GHGhigh gp2 | ecosystem: Host-associated > Mammals > Digestive system > Stomach > Rumen... | reverse complement strand
CGTGCTGTTGCACCCGCAATGGCTCCTCCCCGCCGGGATAACCATCGAGGCTCCCGCGATATTCCCCTTGTTCCCGAAGGTGATTTTGCTGCTGATAATCTGCTTTATGAGTTTGTGCATCACGGGGTTGGTGCGGAAGATCTGTGAAGTTTCGCACATTTGAGCGGCGTGGAGAGGTTTGGCGAGGGTCGGTGCGGTGAAAAAAAGTTCTATTCGCCGCATTTTTGCGGAGAATAAGTCGTCACCTTGCCATTGTCTTCTGGCGGGCGGAGCTCGCACTACGAACTGAAAGGGGTATAAGGAAGCGCCTTTTTATTTGTGTTCATTGTTGTAAACGGGCAACGGCACGCTGATTTTGTAGAAGTTACGGTAATGGGGAATCTTCTGACCTTGTTGTTCAAATAAAATGTCTGACTCCGGCTTCAATTCATCGGTGTTACCTGGATAGAGGATAATGCAACGTGGAGAATAGTCCTCTGGCAAATTTGGCAACAGCCGATCATCTCGGGCGTTTCCGCTCAGCTCGCGAATATCATCTATATCGACCCAATCTTCTACATATTTGGGCTTGTATTTGGCATCTAAAATCAGGTTTTCCTCTCTGATGACAAAATCGGCTACTTGTCTCCCATAAAAACCCGCTTCCTGGAACATTATTGGATTGATGCCCAGTTTCTGCAACCTGTGCAACACCCACATCTCATACAGCCGCGCCATGTCAATCCAAAACGGTGGGGTGGAATGTTGTTCGGAACTCGCCTCGCGAATGGAGTAGTCGAAACGGCGCAGGATCATCTTCGCCACCCTTATCGCCTCTTTATACCCTTTGAACAGCTTGTTGGAAGACAACTTCTGCACCTGATACGGCTCAATATCATCAGATATATGGCTGAATGAGGCCTTCAAACGATTCAATCGCAATTGGAGGTCAGGGTATTGGGACTGTCTTTTCAGACTATCACATCTGTCGAGGATGCGCTCGGAAAAGAGCAGTGCCTTTTTCAACAAGCGGTTTTCAGGAATGTCGTCCGTATATTCCTGATATTGGCAGTACATTCGATCACTACGTTGCTGGAACACATTGGCTTTGAGGTGCTTGCCAAACAGAATCCGTCCTTTGACCTTGGCTTTCAGATTCTCTTCATGAAGGAGATAGTCTTTTTTCAAGCCATGCTTCAGCAACCGTTCCAATAAGGAGATAAAATGCAACACCAACAGGGGTGTCAGTTGATTGAGTTCTTCGTGGGTTTCGATTTGAGGTTCATCGAACTGAATGCCGTAGCATTGGGCAAAATAGTTTGATTCTTTTTGCGTATCGATTTCCAAAGCCGACAAGAACATCTGAATGAAATCGATGTCTGGCACTTTCGGTGTAACCACCACGGCAAGTTCATCAGACACGAGCCAAGTAGCACCGATGTAGTAAGAGGCAATCCAGTTGGAAATCCCCAAATATTTTGGTTCCTTGAGAAAATCAGGTTCCTCGAATGTCAGCCCCAACCCGACGAGATATTCCATTTTATCGGAATAATCACGTCCGTTGCCCCAACCTCTCGGATTCACAAAAGGCTGATGCTCCTGCAATAGGACAATATCTTTCAGATTATCAATCATTTATGCCAACAAAATCAGCAACAGTCATATCCAAATTGATTGGTTTCGCATTGACGATGCCGTCTTTGATGTATTCGTTCAGCAGCGGCAGGATTTCATACTGCCATTTCAGCTCCAGCTCGTATTCGTCTTTGGCGAAGAAATAGCTGTGCCCTACCATCAGATCCTCGAAATCCATATCAATCTTGTGCTTCTTGATGAAGGACTCCACGGCATCAAACAATGTAGCAGCTTCTAGTATAGAGTTTTGCTCGACCAATTCCCTTTTTGCTTTCAATGTGGCGAACGCAAACCTGCGGCGCACAGCATAATCGATATTGCCCACGCTGCGGTCGGTGGTGTTCATAGTACCGATGATGTACAAGTTCGACGGCACCCCGAACGACTCTTTCGAGTAAGGCAGTGTGACTCTTATCGGATGGTCGCCCCCGATACGTTTGTCCGCCTCCAGCAGCGTGATCAATTCTCCAAAGATTTTCGACACGTTGCCGCGGTTGATTTCATCGATGATGAGGACATAGTTTTCACTACTTCTTGTTTCTTCATTCCAAACAGTCTTCTCGACAATATGTGGAGAATCTGTTATACTCAGATAATGTTTCCGAATGTATTGTCCAACAGCTGGTTCATAAGATTGATGTCTATAATCATACTCTCCTGCTCTCACAGATTTCATTCTTATTGGATACGACCTTCCGTCACCTTTCACATATAAACTCCCTCCTTCCTTATAAACCAGAAACATTTTCGACGGATTACGAACACTTGGAATATATATTCCTTCTTTGGGGATATCTTTCAGAAAAGAATTGATAGCTTCGTCAATGTCATTGTGTGCTGCTTGACTAACTGATACTCGATTCTCCTCCTTGATAAAATGAGATCCCCTATTTAAGTGAGATTGTCCTTCTTCACATATCTTCTTGAAAATCCCGTCCTCAACTTCATAAGAAACCGTACCATTTTCTGTCTTAGGTTTTATCCCTTCCACAAAGTCTTCATAATCCATGGATTGGTGGAAAGTGACAAAGCCTATTCTTCCTTCTTTTTGGAGTTCTTCGTATCGACACATCACTTCTCCGTGGTCCTCCGGGATTTGTTCGCAGCAGATAGCTAACGCCAACGCTGCTGTATTATAGGTTTTTCCCGTGCCAGGCGCGCCTTGGAGGATGATGTTTTTCTTGAGGCGAAGGATGTTAGTAAATTGTCTGATGTTTTCGGGTATCATACTGTATTCGTTTTGGGGATTTTGGTTTGGATTGTTCTTTTCTTTTTTCATCATATCTTTCATTTGCCAGAGTATGTTTTGCGCAATTAACAAATCGCTCTGCACCAATCCGTCTGTTTCAGTGGCAAATTTGTCAGTCAATTCCGCATCTTGCCGGATTGTTTGCACCAACGATTCGAGCAATTGCAGATAATGCGGGTATTTATTTCCGGCCTTTTGTGCCGGTGCATTGATGTAATTGCAGTAATTCTGATAGATTTCGTCTTTATAGAACGTATATTTGTTCGGATTCCAACAAGCTAAAAATGCGGAAGCCGTGCGTTCGTCATTGGCTTTCACGTTAAACTTGTCACCGCACAACTCTCCCATGGCACTCTTGAAGTCCGATAATCTATCCGACAAGGGAACATCCTCATTCGTCAACAATGCGAAATTATTAGCAAGTTGTTGCGGCTGGTCTTTAGACAAAGTCGTCAACACTTGATTGACACGCGCTACATCCACAATGTTCTTTGTCTTGAACTTTTGTATGATATCCAATTCCGATTTCCCTTTACATTCTGTAATCAGCTGCCATTTATAGAGTTCATCGGCTCCATTGTGATCTAACGGGACAGACAGATAAGCCTCCTTATAGCGTTTGAGCAAATCCTGTATCAACCGCATTTCCATGTCCTTATCACAGCTACTAGTTCCGTTTTCCTGTTTGATTAAATTTATATTATCCGCCATCATCCTTTGTCTATTTGTCAGTAATTTACGCGGCAAAGATACGATTATTTAAGAAATCTCTTTTGCTGCTTTGTACGCTTTGGAAACTGTGAGGATATCGTGGATTTTCAGCAACAGAATGGCTATGGTGATAAACAGCGTTTTCCCTTCTCCGTACTCTTTGACGCACCATTCCCAAAGCACCTCCACGAAGATGTAAGGTGCAGCTGCGCACAGCAACATGGTGACCATATATGAGGAAGGTTTTTCCAATGTCAAAATTCACATAATTTCAAAACATGTTGTTTTTTTCGACGGACGCGATAAATCGCGGTCCTATTTACTCCGTATCCTCACCGTCAGCTGGATCTGCTCCTCGGGATGTTCCTCGGGGGCGATGCGGCTGATACGGCAGTCGAAGAGGTTGTCGTGGCCCATGTCGAAGAAGGGGGCGAGACTGCGGTTGTCGCCGCGGGGGATGTAGCCGAGGAGGAAGTCCTCGCCGTCGTTGTTGAAGATGACCTGCACGGCCTCGGGGTCGTAGCGGTTGTCGGCCTCGCGCTCCAAACGCAATGGCATCCCGACACGCAGCCGGTCCCAAACAAGGTCTGCTTCGTGATACTTGCGGCCCGCCAAGTGGCAGCCCAGATAGAATTTGCTTTTCTCTTTCATCATTTTGCCGTTTTTAATTTCATGCGGCAAAATTACCACTCGACTGCGCCAAAAAGCGGACCAATGGGAGATGCTTTTTCAAAAAAAGTTATTCCTCCGCTGCTTCCAAGTGCATCCGTCTGATTTTCAATGCAATGTCTTCCGGCTCCAATACCTTCAGCCAACGGCCGCGGGAGAGAATTTGCGCCAGGAAGTCGCTCGTGGGGTGCAGTTTCACCTCGAAATCGACATAGTCATCGCCGACCGTCAGCTCTTTCTGCGAGTGGTGCAGCGGCAGGTCGCGCATGGCGTAACGCTCGTTGCCGAAGGCGCGCAACACGATCCGCTGTTTCGGCTCGTTCCCGCCCTGCATAATGCCGTAATAGTTCGAGAAGTAGGTCTGCGCGTCAAAATCCTTTTCCAAAACGAACGTCCTGTCGGTCATCGCCATCTCCTGGATGCGGTCGAACGAGAGGGTGAGGAAGCCGCCGTCCTCCAGGCGTCCGAGCAGGTACCAGCGGCGGCGGAAGAGTTTGATGCAGTAAGGTTCCACCGTCCACTGACTCGATTCGGTCTTGCCGTACCGCTTGTAACAGACTGACAAGCAGCGGTTCTCGCGCATCGCATCGACCACGGTCTGCAGGTGTTCGCTTTCGCTTGGGATGCTTTCGAGGAGGATGCGGTCGTGCAGTCCGCGGGCCTCGCTGACGATGTTGCTGACGGTGAGCGAGCCCAGCATCCACCGCTGCACGCTGTCCTCGCGGAGCATCTCGGTGTCGTCGATGTAGTAGCGGTTCTCGTTGTCGCATTCGATGATGATGTCGAACATCTCCTCCACCTCGGCGCGGTGCCGGCGGAAGGTGGTGCGGCTGAAGGGGATGCCCTCGCTCATCTCGGTGCGGAGCCAGCGTTCGTTGATTTCGCGCAGAGTGATGCGCCCGGCGCGGCTGATGGTGCCCACCAGCCAGACGTATTGCTTGAAAAGTGCGGATGCTTTCATATTCGATAATTTTGGCAAAAATAAGAAAAATCAAGTTTCGCGATCGCTCTTCCGTGGCTGCTGTTGGCGTATGCTCGTGATTTTCCGGAGGAGATTCCGCTCGCGCACTGCGTTCGTGGCGGAATGGTGCGCCCCTCCGGAGGAGACCCAGGGCGAGAAGATGGGCGGCGGGGAAAAATCTGCCGTTGCCGGAAACCTCACGACCGCCGCCCGTCTTCTCCCCCTTTCCCCCGTATGCGGAACACCATTCCGCCAGTGACGATAGGAACTAGCGGAATCTCCCCGTTCAAGGACCAACTTTCCCAAAACAGCCTGAGACATACTTGCTGAACTTGAGTTTATTGTTTCATATTTTTCTGAATGTACTTTTCAATTTTTGACGACTTCAGATGCCTAAGCATCATCTTTCTCGCCAATTCTTCATCTTTTTCGTCGTCACATTTTTCATTTTCTTTGTAACGATTCAAAACTTTTTGGTCATAAATATACCAAGCCCAATCCCGTACAGCATTTACATTGATTTTTTGCCTTTCAGCAAAAGCATGAATGGCATTGTAAAGGTTTGTCCTAAAATCCTGTATGTCGCATACTGCATATACAAGCTTTCCATTATTGTTGCCAAGGAACAAAGAAAAGAGACCAGCCTCACAAAAATGTCCATTTTCAAGCTTGGGTTCAACAGGCGGGAAAATAAATGATTCAAAATGAAAGACGAAATCATCTCTTTCACCATCATGATACAGATAATGCGGCACTTCGGGAGAGTGAATGCAATTCTCCGTCCATATCAACAGATCAGCCACTGGATCACGGCCCCATACACCCGACAAAGATATTTCGGCCACAACCACGCCATCGAAACAGACCGTCATGTCCACCCAGCCCGCCTCGGGATCGTTAAAATGGAAATCTATCCTTTTCAAATCTGAAAAGCCGCTTTCCGAAACAGAAGAGTACATTTCGGCACGTTTCTGAAGCCAAGAGTATGGGACTAAATCTTTCATATTCAAATCATATTAACATCTATTAAAACTTAAAACTTGAATTTGTTTCCATTCTCCTCATCCCCACACTTTATCTCCACAACCTCCCCGATTTCCAACTCCTGACTGGCCACCTCTATGTGGGCGCCCTCAAAAATGGCATGTATTGAATTTCCGTCCTGATATATTTTAGCCTCACGTAAATAGTCGTTTCGCGGTTCCACATCCATCTTAAAATCATACACATCCTTAAAACAGAATGGAATCAAATATACGGTTTTACCATCGGGTGACCATGCTGGACAATACGTGTCAACCAGCACATTCAACTTCATTTTTTTCCTGTCGTAATTAAACTCTGTAACCACGGCATCGTGGAGGTGCATTTTGCCTTCACCAAAGATGGCATCCAATTTTTCCACTCCAACAATGTTTTTTCTAGCCCGTTCACCAATCTCCATCTTTTGGTATTCTTCTTCAAAATGACGCACTAATGCGGGATTTTGAAAATCTACGCTATGACACACAACATGCCTTTCCCATACTTGTTCCAATTTTTCAGATTCTTCTTCAGTAAGTACCAGTTCTTGATGATCTCCCCACCAGTCAACTGTTGGAATGGCTTTCGACAACAGGTTTGCCTCCAAGATAGGACCTCTCTTATAATGGATAAATTGTTCAATATCCAGCCCCACCCAGCTTCTCTGATGAGGTTTTCCTTCCCACGAATACAAATCACGACGTGCTGCCGATTCAAACTTTCCCTTCATCATGATAAATCGTTTTTCTCCAGAGTTATAAAGCATATAGAATCGTCCCCAATGAAATATCTCGTCAGGAATATATACTGGCCAACTTGGAATATGGTAATAGTCGTGCTTGTTGATCACTTCTTCCATAATGTGAGGTTGCAACCAACCAGAAGAGTAATGACATGTAAGAATGATGGTTCTCATATCGTTAGTAATCATATTTTTCAAATACCGTCAGACTTAGTTTTGCCTCGGCATTTTTAATGATTGTCTGTTCATGATACATCTTTATTCCTCCCCGTTGTACAGGTTTTCGAGAGAATTCTTTTTCAAAAACACCTTTCACAAAGGGGGTTAGCTGAATCCCCTGATAGTCATACAAGGCCGATTTTCCGTCTTTCTTCACAACAAAAATTTCGCCAAATGTCCAATGGATTTTTACAGGAGCATCAATGAACGGTTTTTTCCAGTGTTCATCAATCAGATACAATTCTCCGTTTTTCTCACAGCGAAGGAAACAGTCGCCCACACGGGATATTCCTAATAATCGATAATCAGGGATTCTTTCTTGCAAATGTTCGAACTCATCGAAACACTCTTTGAAATTGTCGTGGTATACGGGTTCATACTCCAAATAGCCGTCAGTCCCCAATTTCCAGAAGTCTGCGGGGCTAAACTCTTGTATGGGTTTTCCATACTCACGTTTCAAATATTCCATCCACTCCTCGAAATTGCAGCCAGGATATGAAAGTCCACCCAACCATCCGAAATAATCAGATGCGTGCCACGCCTCTTTTGCCCCGAGTGCATGCACGACATCAAAAGCGCTTTTCCGAACCCTGTTGCCCATAACAATATGTGAAAAGCGATCATAAGATTCTATTTCCCATAAATCAGGCAGGAGGTGAAGAGTTACATCATAATCTGTCAGCTTCATCCGCAAGAAATCATCTTCTTCATCAAGTATTTTCATTTCATCCCATTCGGAGTCGCCATCCCCCAGCAACAATTCCTTGCGCAAGTGGGATAAAACAGATTCGCAATACGCTTTCGAAGCAGTCCGGTCGTTGAACTGTTTGAATGTGTGTTTGACAATATGCGATATATCCGTGCCCATAACAGCAAGTTTTTTTCAACGCGGCAAAATTACCACCCGACTGCGCCAAAAAGCGGACCGTACGCATTTTTCTTCTCAGAATTCTTACGGCAAGTCCTCCTTTGTGATTTCCGCCAGTTTTGCCGATGTGAGGTTCACCTCTGTTGAGAGTCGGTTGGCCTGTCGCTGCAGGGTGCGCTCGAAGACGTTGCGGACGAAGCGGGCGTTGCCGAAGTTCGCGTCCTTGTGCGCCACCGCCTCCCCGAAATAGCTCTTCAGCGCTGCGGCCGCGTCGGGCGTGATGGTGTAATCGAACTCCTTGAGCTGCTTGAGGAATATCTGGTAAAGTTCGTCGGCATTGTAGTCCGGGAACTCGATGTATCGGCTGAACCGCGATTGCAAGCCGGGGTTGGAGTCGATGAACGCCTTCATCTCGTTGGTGTAGCCAGCGAGAATCACCACCAACCGCTTGCGGTCGTCCTCCATACGCTTGAGCAGTGTGGCGACCGCCTCTTTTCCGTAGTCTTCCTCGCCTCCGCCGAGCAACGAGTAGGCCTCGTCGATGAAAAGGATCCCGCCCAAGGCATGGTCAATGACCTTGTTCGTTTTGACCGCCGTCTGCCCGACATACTCCCCGACGAGTCCGGAGCGGTCGGTTTCCACCAGATGCCCTTTCGAGACCACGCCGAGTTCCTTGTAGATGTTGGCGAGAATCCGGGCCACTGTGGTCTTGCCGGTTCCGGGGTTGCCTGTGAAGACGCAGTGATAGGTGATGGGGGAGGCTTTCAACCCCTTTTGGCTGCGGGCATTCTGGATGCGGATGAAGTTGGTGAGTGCCGTCACCTCTTGCTTCACGCTTTCCAGACCGATCAGATTATCCAAGGCTTTTCGCGACCCAGGATCTCCATTCAAAGGTGCCTTATAGTATTCCGTCTCCGGCATATCCGGATCTCCCGCCACTGCAATGTTATTTCCATCGCTTTGCAATTGCATGATGGAATTCAGAAACTTCGCCTCTTCTTCTGTAACGGTATTGTCGGCTTTTGCCATGATTGAGGCGAAACGATACAGTAGCACCAGATATTTCTGCTTTTGCAACTCATCGATTCTGCCCAGGACATGCGCCACCATGAAAAAATTCGAGTCTTCGGCATCATGCCATGAAAAATAACACTCCTTAAGAGCGCTTTCTGCCAAAACATGGTTAGAGTAGCGATACAAATCCCGATAGTTATCGTAAGAGAGCTTCTCTCCTCCCATTGTCCGCTCCATGAAATAGTAGAGCGCATAACTGGTTTTGTCAAGACGGTCATACGGAAGGTGGAGTCCTCTGCCGCAATGCGCCATGTCTATCCAGAAAAGATACTGAATTTTGCTGGCAGAGTCTTCGATCGTTTGATTGCCATTGTGCAGCTCAAATCCGTCAGACGCGGTATCCCTGAACTCCTGCGAGGAGATGGCGGAATCATATACGCCCATCAGGTCGTCAACTACTTTGGAGATCTGCTGGAAAAAATCTCTATCAATATCTCTATCTACAATTGGTGGCACAACAAGTACACTTTTATCAGATACACCTTTATGTGTATGCGTAGAGTCATCATTTGTAATAAGAACTTTCTTGAATTTTGGAATAATGACTACGGCAAGAACTAATACAATGAGACCAACGACAAAACTGTCAAGAAAAGCATCCGCAATTAGATAGCCCATTGTAGCACAAACGGCCAAGTACAAAATCCACGAAATGACAGTTCCTGTTTTGCCCATAAGCAATAAGTTTATTTCAAACTTGCAAAAGTACAACAAATATTAATATCCATATTTTTCAAATACCGTCAGACTCAGTTTGGCCTCGATATTTTCAATAAATTCTCTTTCAAGATGCATCTTGATGCCACCGCGTTGAACTTTATCGCAGGTTCTTTTCCATTTAAAAATACCCTTTACGAAAGGAGCAAGTTGAACTCCACGAGAATCATACAATGCCGATTTTCCGTCTTTAGTCACTACAAAATACCCATCAAATGTCCAATAAGTTTGTACAGGCGCATCTATAAGTGGAGTTTTCCAACATTCGTCAATCAGATATAATTCCCCGTTTTTCTCACAGCGAAGGAAATGGTCGCCCACACGGGAAATTCCTAAAAGCCTATAGTTCGGGATGCTTTCTTGCAAATAATCAAACTCATCGAAACACTCTTTGAAACTGTCGTGGTATACGGGTTCTATGTCTAAAAAACCTTTGGGATCCAATTTCCAATAATTGGAAGAACTAAACTCTTGGATTGGCTTTTCATATTCGCGTTCGAGATAAGCCATCCACTCCTCAAAGTTACAACCCGGGTATTCTATCGCATCTCCATTCCATGTGAAATATTCTTCGGCGTGCCAAGCTTCTTTTGCCCCAAGTGCACGAACGACATCGAAAGCCTTCTTTCTCACCACATCACCTCTCAATAAAAAAGAATACCGATCGTAGGATTCAATCTCCCAAAAATCAGGCAAAAGGTGAAAATCCATATCATAATCCGCTATGCTGATTCGCAAAAAATCTTCTGCATCATCCCGTATTCCAGGTTCATCCCATTCCGGTTCACCGTCACCCAACAGCAATTCCTTGCGCAAATGTTCATATATCTTTTCACAAAATGCCCTCGAAGCGTTCCTGTCGTGAAACAGTTTGAAATCGTGTTTAACTATATGTGAAATATCGGTGCCCATAGATTTTAAATTCTTGGTCTACATTACTTTGTATTTAATGTCAATTCGCGGATCCTCAAATTTTTCCATCCATTTGCGGCCTTGTATGCTTTCAAACTGTCGTGTGGCACATAAACTACCATTTTCTTGTTTCCATCTGCGAAATCCCAATTTCTGCTAACGTCCACCATCTTCGGCGGCTTCGCTGCTTCTATCACGAGTTTGCGCAACGATTTGCATTCATCCAAAGCCCGATAATCAATACTTTCCACATTACAAGGAATTCGGAGTTCCTTCAAGGTCTCGCAGCCGTCAAAAGCTCGGTGCCCAATGATTTTAAGGGATTCTGGTAAAACTATTTTCTTCAGATTGGAAAAATCAGAAAAGACAAATCCATCAATTTCTTCCGTTCCATCATGTACAATAAACTCCTCGCGCCAAGCATCGGGTACTGCAATCAGTTTTTTGCCGTCCTTTGTGTAAATGGCACCCTCAATAGCCCAGAAATATGGATTCTCGGGGTCGATGTTGAATTCCTTTACCGCAGGACAGTTATGGAAAAGTCCACCCGGAATTTTGCGTAATGTTTTCGGATAATTGACTTCTTTGAGGTGCCCCCTCTCAACTATCAGTGCCGTGCCGTTGACTATTTCTTCCAGTCCATCACGAAATACTATTTGTTCCAACGAATTGCACCAAACCAAATTGGTAGCATCAACCTTTTTTACCGAAGAAGGAATGTCCAAAACTTTTAGCTTAGGGCAAGAAGAGATTAGTTGAGCTGGTAGCTCCGTTAAAGATTTTGATAATTTAAGATGTTCAAGTTCTGTACAAAAGCGGAACAACAGTTCGTCAACTTTGGTGACAGAATCCGGCATTTCAAAACTTTTGATTTTGCTTCCTTGAAAAGCCCATGTCTCAATGACCTCCAACCCGTCAGGTAGATGTATGGTTTCTATACGGCTGTCCATAAATGCTCCATAGCCGATGACTTTTGTTCCTTTAGGAACGGAAAAATGTTTGTACGGATAAGCCGATGGAAAGGCGACCAATGTGGTCAAATCCTTACTGTAAATCACACCACCTATCACTGTGAAATAAGGATTGTCATCCGCCACTTCGTATGCTTGAAGGTTGCAATCGGCAAAGCAAGTGCCATCCATCTCTTTTACCGATGCGGGAATATGGATCTTCGTAATATCTGTACAGCCGGCAAAAGCAAAGTCGTCAATCTTTTTCACACTTTTCGGCAATACCAAATTGGTAAGATGGGGACAGTTTGAAAAATTGCGGACTCTTTTCAATCCTTTAGGCAATATCAATGTGGTCAACTTTTGAGAATCGGTTATGCCCGATTTATATTCATCTTTTATAAGTGTACTCGTAATACCTTTAGGAAGAATAAGTGTTTCCAACTGAGAATGATAGCCGAAGTAAGGAAGTTCTTTGCCGTCAACGTAGGTAGCTTCACCGAGATCAAGATTTCGGATGGGTGCGGCATTTTCATAATCGGGAGTGCCTTCTTCATCGCCCTCGTCCTCAAAGTCACTCCATACGGTACACATATCATCAAGAACATCCTCAAAGTCCTTTTTCCCTATCAATCCAGTGATTTTCAGCGAAATCACCTCATTGCGATCTTTCTTGGACAGAAGTTTCGACAATGTGTTGGGCTTTTCCAAATGAATGGTGATACTTTTTCCCATGATGTCCTCATCACTTATGTCCGATTTAAGCGTCAGCATGCCAAACATCGGTTTGTTCTCCTCCAAGAAATCCACCCACAGCTTCTCCAACTTTTCGGCATGCTCAACGGGCAGTGCCCTCCCTGAATGTCCGCCACTCCAGTCAAACGATGGTATTATTTTAGAAAGAACTTCGGTGGAAAGGATAGGTAGCAAGTCTGGATCAATCACGGTGTCGGCCATCAAATCCATGTAATAGACCTCGCGCCCTTTCCCCGACCAATCCTCATCCAAATAAGGCTCCGAGCGAAAGCGCCCACTCATGCAGATGCCGGTTTTGCCTTTGCCGCAACGCACCATGAAGAAACGGTCGCCCTTGTGCGCCTTGTCGTGCTCCCACACGCTCCAATTGCCGACATGCGCGTAATTTGACAAGTCCTCGCGCAGTCGTTCAATGGTGTAGCTTGATATGTCCGGGTTCCAAAAGAGAATAATCGTGTTCATAACCTTATAGTTTTTTATTTCAACGCGGCAAAATTACCACCCGACTGCGCCAAAAAGCGGACCAGACGCATTTTTCTTCTCAAAGTTCTTCCGGCAAGTCTTCCTTCGTGATTTCCGCGAGCTTTGCCGACGTGAGATTCACCTCTTTGGAGAGGCGAGTGGCCTGTCGCTGCAGGGTGCGCTCGAAGACGTTGCGGACGAAGCGGGCGTTGCCGAAGTTCGCGTCCTTGTGCGCCACATGATAAGCAAAGAGCGCCTTCAACGTCTCTTCCGCATCCGGCGTTATCGTGTAATCGAACTCCTTGAGCTGCTTGAGGAATATCTGGTAAAGTTCATCGGTGTTGTAGTCCGGAAATTCAATGTAGCGGCTGAACCGCGACTGCAGACCAGGGTTGGAGTCGATGAACGCCTTCATTTCGTTCGTGTAGCCGGCCAAAATCACCACCAACCGCTTGCGGTCATCCTCCATGCGTTTGAGCAGCGTGGCCACGGCCTCTCTTCCATAATCCATTTCCCCGCCACCCACCAGAGAGTAGGCTTCGTCAATGAACAGTATGCCATCTAACGCCTTGTCGATAACCTTGTTGGTCTTGACCGCCGTCTGTCCAACGTACTCTGCCACGAGTCCTGACCGGTCGGTCTCCACCAGATGCCCCTTCGAGACCACACCGAGATTTTTGTAAATCTTCGCCAAGATTCGCGCCACGGTGGTCTTGCCGGTTCCGGGGTTACCTGTGAAGACACAGTGGTAGGAGGTGGGTGGCACCTTCAACCCCTTTTGCTGACGTTTGTTCTGGATGAGGATGAAGTCGGAAAGCGCTTCGACCTCTCTTTTGACGCTGCCAAGCCCCACCAGTCCGTTCAGCTCGGCGGACACATCCTTTCCTAAAGAGGAATTCCGATAGACGGTCTCTCTTTCGTCATCGTTGTCGTAAAACCGTGTGTTGACACCGCCGCTCTGCAACTGCATGATGGAGCTGAGCCAGGCGGACTCCTTGTCGGTGACGACATTGTCCGCTTTGGCCACGATGGAGGCGAAACGATAGAGTTTGATGACATACCGCTGTCGATAGCGCTCGTCCATCCTTCCCAATACATGTGCCACAAAAAACGTGTCGGTCTCTTCTTTAGGTATCTCGTTGAGAGGGTCATTAATGCCCTTGATGATGGTCTCCGAAAGAGCATGGTTGGCGAGAAGATACAATTTGCGGTAATTCCAATACTGAAGTCTTTCACATTTCCAAGTGCGCTCTATGAAATAATAAAGGCCGTAGCTTGTTTTATTTATCGTGTCGCAAGGAAGCCCTAACCCCTTGTAACAACGCACCATGTCTATCCAAAACAGCCACTGGATTTTGCTTGTCGCATTTTGGAGTTTGTTCCCGTTTACCTGAAAGTTATACCCGCAATCCTCCACCTCTTTCTCAAAGTCCTCAGAGTAGCATGCGAACTCGTACTCCCTCATAAGGTCGTCCACTGCCTTGCTGATTTGATCGAAGTATCTCTCGTCAATATACTGGGAATTTTCCTCTGTTCTATGCCGGGATTTTTCCTCTATTCTGGGATTTGCACTCTGTTTCAAATCCCGAGGCGTTTTTTTTAACGAAGCGGGCAATCTCTTATACAATTTGCGAATGAGGAGAATGCCAAGCACCAGCACAATGACACCGACCCAAAAATTCAGCAAGAACGCTTCAACAACCAAAAATGAAGCTATGACGCCAACAATAACAAAACATACACCTTTAACAACTGTTCCAACTTTGCTCATTATTTTGAGGTTATTCTAAATTTCAACGCGGCAAAATTACCACCCGACTGCGCCAAAAAAACGGACCAGACGGCAAAAACTCACCGCGCCAGCCACCACACCGCCAGCGCCACCTGCGCGACAAATATCGCCGGCACGCCGTACTTGAACTTTTTGTGCTGGGTCTTGTGGCGCCAGACCTGCATCCCCAACCACGCCCCGACGCTGCCGCCCAAGGCCGCCAATCCCAGCAACACACTCTCCGGGATGCGCCAACGCTTGTGCTGCGCCTTCCACTTGTCGATGCCGTACACGATGAAGGTGACCACCGTGATGGCCGCCAAATAGATCAGAATCAGATGCTTCGTTTCCATGACAGTCAAAACAGTGTCGGTTCCCAACTTTGGAGGCCTGCGCTCTTGGCGTTGGACTGCGCCTCCAGATTCAGCAGTTTAATCTTGCGGGAGACATCCCACCGATAGCCGCCGAGGGTGCCGTTGGAGCAGACCACGCGGTGGCAGGGCACGATGCACATCACCGGGTTGGCGCCGACCGCCTGTCCCACCGGTCTCGCAGCCCGAGGCCGGCGAATCCGCTCGGCGATGTGCCCGTAGGTGGTCACCATACCGTCGGGGATAGTGAGCAGGTCACGCCACACCTCTAACTGGAAAGACGTGCCATAGAGGTGCAGGCAAAGGCTCGGCACCTTGTCATCGCGGCGACGGAGCAGCAAAAGGGCTTTCTTGTGCAGGGCGACGGCACGGTTGCGGAGCCGCGCTTTGGGGAAATGCCGCCTCAACGTCGCTTCGGGCTCCCATTTCAAGGCGGCAGGCATCAGGAAACAGATTCCCTTGGGGGTCGAGGCAATCAGAACACGCCCCACCGGGGCGGACTGGATGCTGTAACTGATGGTGAGAGGTTTCTCCCTGCCTAAAAATTCCTCCCGCGTCATCGGCTCGATCCAGATGCGGCAATGTTTTTTGTCGTTCATTTCAAGCGAATTGGACTGCAAAAATACAAAAATATATATGTCGGTCAAAAAAAACGTACTTTTGCCGCCATGAAAGAAAAAAGCGGTCTTTACATCCATGTTCCTTTCTGCAAGTCCAAGTGCGTCTATTGCGGATTCTACTCCACCGTGAACCATCGGGAAACGGAGCGGTACCTGCGCGCGCTGTCCGAGGAGATCGACTTGCGGAGTACGGCAGCAGGAGACGCGACGTTCCGCACTGTCTATTTCGGCGGGGGCACCCCTACCCTGCTACAACCGGCTCAGCTGCAGCACATTCTCGACGGCATTCATCGGCGCTACAACATCGACCCGGACGCGGAAATCACCATCGAAGCCAATCCCGAACAGCTCACATTGGATTTCTGCAAGTTGTTGAAAACTCTGGGATTCAACCGGTTGAGTATCGGTGTGCAATCGTTTAGCGATACCATTCTACAGTTCTTGGGGCGGCGGCACACGGC
>Ga0247611_10005774_pt1 | contig 16151 bp, 11 predicted proteins | sample 177DNAGHGhighgp2_FD_192422 | JGI IMG/M metagenome (GOLD analysis project Ga0247611, IMG submission 192422) | Sheep rumen microbial communities from Palmerston North, Manawatu-Wanganui, New Zealand - 1770 DNA GHGhigh gp2 | ecosystem: Host-associated > Mammals > Digestive system > Stomach > Rumen... | reverse complement strand
TATCCTTAGAAAAGAATCAAAGTAAAAACAATATCTATATCGTTGTAGTTTATGAAACCAGTAGTAAGCATCATCATGGGCAGCACCAGCGACCTGCCCGTCATGGAGAAGGCCTGCAAACTGCTCGACGAGCTGCAGGTACCATTTGAAGTCAACGCACTTTCGGCCCATCGCACCCCCGATGCCGTGGAGCGCTTTGCCAACGAGGCCAAAGGGCGCGGCCTGCGCGTCATCATCGCCGGTGCCGGCATGGCTGCCGCACTGCCCGGCGTCATTGCCGCCTCGACCACGCTGCCCGTTATCGGCGTACCCATCAAGGGCATGCTCGACGGCCTCGACGCCATGCTCTCCATCATACAGATGCCGCCGGGCATCCCCGTAGCCACCGTGGGAGTCAACGGCGCACAAAATGCTGCCATCCTCGCCGTGGAAATGCTGGCCCTGGCCGACGAGGCCCTGGCACAGCGACTGGAAGCCTATAAGACGGGACTGAAGGAGAAGATTGAAAAGGCCAACAAGGAATTAGCCGACGTGAAATATGACTACAAGACGAATTAGCAGCGTGTGCCATGTGGGCCGCTCGGCCGACGAAAGCCAGAACACGGCCATCGGCGGCAGCAACCCCATACGCATACAGTCGATGACCACCACCGACACCAACGACACTGAGGCCTGCGTGGCACAGGCCAAACGCATCATCGACGCCGGCGGCGAGCTGGTGCGACTGACCACACAGGGCGTGCGCGAGGCCGAGAACATGAAGAACATTTCCGACCGCCTGAAGCAGGACGGATACACGCAGCCGCTCGTGGCCGACGTACACTTCAACGCCCGTGTGGCCGATGTGGCTGCCCGCTATTGCGAAAAGGTGCGCATCAACCCGGGCAACTATGTCGATCCGGCCCGCACGTTCAGGAAACTGGAGTACACCGACGAGGAATACCGGCAGGAACTGCAGAAAATCGACGAGCGCCTCGTACCCTTCATCAACATCTGCAAGGAGCACCACACCGCCGTGCGCATCGGCGTGAACCACGGCTCGCTCAGCGACCGCATCATGTCGCGCTATGGCGACACGCCCACAGGCATCGTTGAGAGCTGCATGGAGTTCCTGCGCATCTTCCGCCGCGAGCAGTTCCAGGATGTAGTCATCTCTATCAAGGCCTCCAACACAGTGGTCATGGTGCAGAGCGTGCGCCTGCTCGTACAGGCCATGGACCGCGAGGACATGCACTATCCGCTGCACCTCGGCGTCACCGAAGCCGGCGAGGGCGAGGACGGGCGCATCAAGAGTGCTGTGGGCATCGGCGCACTGCTCACCGAAGGCATCGGCGACACCATCCGCGTGAGTCTGAGCGAGGAACCCGAGTGCGAGATTCCCGTGGCACGCAAGCTCGTGGACCTCATTCCCGAATGCACCCGCCTGCGACAGGAGGCCGAGGCGTCGATCCACGACGGCACCATCACCCTGACGCTCGACGCCCCCGACTGGGAAACGATGCAGCTAAAAGCCGCCATGGCCGTGGGCGCGCTGCTCATTGACCGCAAAGCCACCAACCTCATCATCAAACCCATTGATCCTAATAGTCCTACTGGTTCCATCAGCCCCACTGACTACACCGCTCTTGCCGACTCCATCCTGCAGGCCGCGCGCATCAAGTTCACCAAGACCGAGTACATTTCCTGCCCGGGCTGCGGCCGCACGCTCTACAACCTGCAGGACACCATACGCCGCATCAAGGCTGCCACCAGCCATCTGGTGGGACTGAAAATCGGCATCATGGGCTGCATTGTCAACGGCCCCGGCGAGATGGCCGATGCCGACTACGGCTACGTGGGAGCCGGACGCGGCAAGATTTCGCTTTACCGGCAGAAGGAGTGCGTGGCAAAGAACATTCCTGAGGAAGAGGCCGTCGAACGGTTGCTGCAGCTCATCGAAGCCGACCGCAGCTGAACACACCCCCTGTAGCCCGGCCACGCACACCCATATACAAGCAGAAGGTCGCCCATCGTTAGGATGAGCGACCTTCTTATTTCTTTTGGTCTTGAAGAGATTAACCCAGCTTATTCACGTGCAAAGCAAGGCTCGACTTCAGGTTTGCAGCCTTGTTCTTGTGGATAATGTTGGTCTTTGCCAGCTTGTCCAGCATCTTCTGCACTTTGGGATAGAGAGCAGCAGCCTCCTCCTTGTTGGTCATGGCACGCAGTTTACGAACAACGTTACGCATGGTCTTTGCATAGTAACGATTGTGCAGTGTCTTCTTCTTGTCCTGGCGAATTCTCTTCACCGATGATTTGTGGTTTGCCATTTTTTCTTTTGTTTTTTTGTTGTTAATGTTTAAAGCTTATAGGTCTTACACCACTGAGGTTGCCTTGGGCGGACTTCCTGAAAGAGGCAGGCTCTTTCAAAAAAATCCTCCGTCACCGGTTCCCGGCTCCGAAGGGCAGGTATCGCATCACTGCGCAGATGGCGGATTTAAAATGTAGTCCCTAGGAGAGTCGAACTCCTCTTTAGAGAATGAAAATCTCTCGTCCTAACCGATAGACGAAGGGACCGCCTAATAGAGGCACAAAACGCCATTGGGCGAATTTGCGGGTGCAAAATTACTGCAATTATTTCGTCTGACCAAATTTTATCAGAAAAAAATGCTTGTTTTAGGTATTTTTTTGTAATTTTGCGCTCTATGTTGTCGAAAACGAGCGCCATCGTGCTTCATTGTCTCAAATATGGTGACCAGCGCGTCATCACCGACATGTTCACCCGTGACCATGGCCGGGTGTCGTTCATCGTGCCTCTTCCCCGCTCGCCGAAGAGCAAGCTGAAGAAGCAGTATTTCCAGCCGCTGACACTGCTGAGCATTGAATGCGACGTGAGACCGCAGGCACAGCTGCAGAAGCTGCGCGACGCATCGCTGCTGGCTCCGCTGCCCTCGCTCCAATGCGAGCCGTCGAAACTGGCCATCGCACTCTTCCTGTCCGAGTTTCTCTACCATGCCCTGAAGGGTGAGCAGCAGAACGAGCCGCTCTTCGACTACGTGGTGTCTGGCCTGCAATGGCTCGACGGCTGCACAGACCACTTTGCCAACTTCCATCTGGTATTCCTCATGCGCCTGTCGCGCTTCCTGGGATTCTACCCCAATCTGGAAGAGCACCAAGGCGACTATTTTGACCTGCGCGGGGCCACCTTCTGTGCCGCCCCGCCGCTTCACCGGGACTTTCTGCTGCCAGAGGAAGCCAGCCACATCCGCCTGCTCATGCGCATGGACTACACCACAATGCACCTCTTCCGCATGTCGCGCACTGAGCGCAACCGCATCCTTGAACTGCTGATGCAATACTACCGCCTACATCTTCCCGACTTCCCTGAGCTGCGCTCCGCTGGGGTCTTGCACGAGCTGTTCGGCTGAACATGACCGAGGCTCCTTTGCCCGGCGTTTTGCCGCATAATGCAGTACGTTTTGCCGCATAATGCATTGCATTTTGCCGCATAATGCAGTACGTTTTGCCGCATAATGCAATGGCGTTTTGCCGCATAATGCAATGGCGTTTTGCCGCAAAACGGGGCAACGGTGGATGGGGCAAAAAAAACGATTCATCATTTTTAGGTATTGTGAGTCTGTTCTTTTCGCCTTACCTTTGCACCCGATTTTCAGTTGACAACAAAACATTATACATAGGAATACGTATTCCATATTATTAATGACAAGAAGAATGAAAGTGATAGTACTGACTGCTGTTTTAGCGCTTTCGAGCCATGGCGTCATGGCGCAGGAAGCAGAAGTGGATGCCCTGACGGGAGCAACACAGCAGGCAACAAAGACAGAAGAAGTAACGAATGCCTTGTCACGGCTACACATCGGCGGCTATGGTGAGGCGGTGATGACACGCAATTTCTACAGCCAGAGTTTCAACCGCTACAAAAGGCCGGAACTCTATACCAACGACGCAAGCCACGGACGGTTCGACCTGCCGCATGTGTGCCTGAACCTGGGATATGACTTCGGCAAGGGCTGGACACTGGGAACTGAGATAGAGTTCGAACACGGCGGCAATGGAACAGCTGTGGAGATTGAGGCCGAGGAGGCTGGCGAATACGAGGCCGAAGTGGAGAAGGGCGGCGAGGTAAACATTGAGCAGTTCTGGATCAACAAGGAGTTCGCAGGCGGACGATTCAACGTCAAGGCGGGCGAAATCATCGTTCCCGTGGGCTACTCGAATGCCCACCATGAGCCCAACCAGTTCTTCACCGTCTACCGGCCCGAGGGCGAGGCCACCATCATGCCGAACACGTGGCACCAGGTGGGCATCTCGCTGTGGGGGCGACTGAAGAACTGGCGCTACGAGGCGCAGCTGCTCTCAGGCTTGAATTCGGAGAGCTTTACGGCCGAGGATTTCGTACACTACGGTGCAACGAGCCCCTACGAGTTCAAGGTGGCAAATAACTACGCCGGGGCAGTCCGCATCGACAACTATTCCATCAAGGGCCTGCGCGTGGGACTGAGCGGCTACTACGGCTACACGTTCCGCAACACGCTGCGCACGCCGGGCGAGAAGTACGATGACGTAACGGGCGCGCTGGCCATCGTGGCGCTCGACTTCACGCTGAAGCGGTGGAACTGGATTGTACGCGGCAACATTGACTACGCCCACTTCAACGATGCCGATGCCATCTCGGCCTATAACCAGGCCAACTGGACGCACCACAAATATCAGGACGGCAACCCGCACCACTACTCAAATATAGGTAGCAACGCGCTGGCCTATGCCGTCGAGGCGGGCTACAACATTGCCCCTCTCATCTGCCCCCAAACAGACAAACAACTAAACGGAAAAACAGATAAACGGATAAACGGAAAACCGTGTCAAACCGTGTCAAACCGTTGCCCCAAGCTCTACCTCTTCGGCCGCTTCGAGCACTACAACACGATGGCAAGCGGCACCTACGCTTCGATGTACAAACACACAAAGAAGTACCGTACCGTCATGGGACTGAACTACCAGCCCGCTGCGCAAATCACCATCAAGGGCGAGTACTCCTACCGCTTCTTCGAGAAGCCCAACAACAACGGCCTCAACGCCGACAGCCCGCTCTACAAGCAGCCCTATAACAACGAGCCGAGCGTGAGCATCGGTGTGACATATACCGGATGGTTCCTCTGAAAAAACGTATAAACAAGATAACAAAAAAACAATGAACATGAAAAAGTACCTGACAATGGCAGCTGTGGCTGCCGCAATGACATTCGGCCTCGCCGCCTGCTCAAGCGACGACGACAACGACACCACGACTGTAACAGGCTCGCAGGCCGCACTCGACCAGGCCTGCACCGACTGGAAGACTGCCCGCGCCAACTGGGAGAACACCGAGGCGTTCCTCTTCGGCGCTGCCGACGTCTATTCAATTGACCCGCACACCGACACGTGGCCCGTGGCCGCCAACGATCTGGCCGACGTGCTGCGCGACGAGAAAGCCATGTCGAACCTCGACAACTTCATCAAGACCGCCAACTCGGGCATCCTGGGCTATCACGGTCTGGAATACGTGCTCTTCCGTCAGGGGAAACCGCGCGACATCAGCCAGATCACGACCTTAGAGTATAACTACATCTGCGCCGTGGCTAAGGATCTCTACAACGCCACCTCCACCCTCGAGGCCTGCTGGGATTCGAAGGAGAGCAACGCCGACCGCCAGAAAATTGCCAAGGAATACGTAGCCACCCACCTCGCCATCGACGATGACGGCAACCAGGAGGGCGCACTCGACGGCTTCCAGAACTTCGGCAAGGCATTCAAGAACCCCGGTACGGGCGACTGGGAAACTGCACTCGACGCCACACTCGAGATCATCTCTGGCTGCCAAGACATCATCGGCGAGGTGGGCCAGTCGAAGATCGGACTGCCCTACACCGGCGAGGACGCCAGCTACATCGAGTCGCCCTATGCCTACAACAGCATCACCGACTTCTACGATAACATCGTGTCGTGCAAGAACGCCCTCTACGGCAGCATGAACGCCACCACACCCGGCGAGAAGTCGCTCATCTATTTCTGCCTGAACGCAGGCAACACCACCCTCGCCGCCCAGGCCAAGACCGTGCAGACGAACCTCGACAACGCCCTAGCCAAGATCAAGGCCATGAAGGCTCCCTTTGCACTCTACTACAGCGACGCTTCATGCAAGGTGGCCATCGACGCCCTCGGCGAACTCGATGATGCCCTCGGCGAAATGGCCGAGACGCTGAAGGCATACGCCGGCAATGAGACCGTGGAGAACCAGTGTAAGGTTATCAACGAAAACTATGTGGACAACGTGGTCGTTGCTACCTATCGCCTCCTGGCCGACAATGCGCAGAAACTCTACCAGTCTATCGTGAACATCAAACAGTAAATGAACAATAAAAATTCGTGAATAATTCGTGGACAATTCGTGGTAATTCGTGTTTAACATGAAATTACCACGAATTGTCCGCGAATTGATAATTGATTATTAACTACTATAGATTATGAACAGAAATTTTATTATCAGTATTCTTTTCGCTGCACCCGTCCTCGTCGCATGCTCCGACGACGACCCGAAGCCACTGACCTGGGACATAGGCGAGCCCACCGCCACCGATTATCCCGAAGATTATTACGCCGGTGGACTGCTCGGCACCACCGCCGAGAACTCCTCCACGGCCTTCAAACAGCCCTCAAAGGCCGTGGAGACCGCTGGCATGATGACCGCCTTCAACGAAGGTGAATACCTCTTCGAGAAGGACTACAACACCAATACCGAAGGCGCCTTCCACGGTCTCGGCCCCGTCTACGTGCGCCGCGGATGCCTCTACTGCCATCCCGGCTACGGCCATGGCGCCCGTCAGACTGACTACAAGGCCGACACTCACCGCAACGGCTACCTGCTCGTCATCTACGACAAGACCACCAACGCCTACATACGCTCCGTGGCCGGCATGCCGCAGACGGGAGCCGTGAAGCCCTTCAAGGCACCCATCGACGAGAACCAGATTAAGATTGCCTGGAAGGAATACACCGACGAGTGGGGCAACCGCTTCCCCGACGGCGAGACCTACTCGCTCATCTACCCCGAGGTCAGCATCCCCTACTCGGCCTACTATGCCCCCGTGGTCGTGGCCCGTGGCGGACAGGACGTGACACTCGACGAGGCACAATATAATAATGAGATTGGCGTGCTGCTCGAATCGACCATCGGCATCTACGGCACCGGACTCACCGACGCCATCCCCGATGCCGACATCACGGCACAGTGGGAAAGCGAGAGCAAGTACTTCAACAGCATCGGACGCGCCGACGCCCTCAACCCCGCCATGTGGGACCAGACAACGAACACCTGGAAAAGCTACTACGCCAACGCGCTGCAGGGCGACGGCACCAAGTACGTGCGCCGCTATACGTATGCTCTTTCGCGCGGCCCCATCCTCGATGCCGCCGGTGCCAACGCCATCTGGAACATCACCAACGTGAACCGCAGCGACCGCCGCTACCATTACCTCGACCTCGCCGGTACCTACTATGCCACACAGTCGTCGAAAGACCCGGAGGTGCAGGCCGGATTCACGGAGTACATCGACCGCATCGACCCGGCCAAGGCCCATCCCGAGTGGCACACCGGCGACCTGGAGAAGGACATATACACCTACCTCACCAGCAAGAACCTCGACGCCGAGATGACCGACGCACAGTACAAGAACCTGATGATTTGGCACCGTGGCCTCGCCGTGCCTGCTGCCCGCAACACCACTACCGAAGACTTCAAGAAAGGCAAGGAGCTCTTCACGCAGATTGGCTGCGCAGCCTGTCACCGTCCCTCGTGGCAGACGGGCGATGACCACATTCAGGATCCAGCCAAGTTCTTTACCTCCGACAGCGACATGCCCCGCTATCCGCATCAGAAAATCTGGCCCTACACCGACTTCGTGCAGCACCGTCTGTGGATGAAGAACGACATCCGCACCGGCTGGTGCCGCACCACCCCTCTCTGGGGCCGCGGTCTCGCCGGACGCACTGGCAGCGGCACCGAGCGACTGCATGACTGCCGCGCACGCAATGTGCTCGAGGCCATCCTCTGGCATGGCTGCAAGAACGAGGGCGGACAGAGCGATGCCTACGAGAGCGTCGTGAAGTTCCGCAACCTCTCGAAGACAGAACGTGAACAACTCATCTTCTTTATTGAGTCCATTTGACGTCTGTTTGCATTTTATTTCGTACCTTTGCAGCCGATGAAACTGACAAAGATAAAGATAATGATTGGCTCCCTATACACATTCATCGCGGTGTGTATAGGGTTTGCCACTGTCATAGAGAAGTTCCGCGGCACGGCGTTTGTCGGTGAAAACATCTACGGCGCCTGGTGGTTCTCAGCGTTGTGGGCTGTGCTCACTGTCGCCGCTTTGGCATACATGCTGAAGCAACGGCTGTACAAACGCATCGCCGTCCTGCTACTCCACCTCTCCTTCGTCGTCATCCTCGCCGGAGCTTTGACCACTCATCTCTTTGCCCACAGCGGCACTGTCCGCCTGCGCACCGGTGTTCCCGAAATGACCTACGTCGACAACGACCGCCGTGTGCACCATCTGCCCTTCATGCTCACGCTAAAAGAATTCCGCATTATCAACTACCCTGGTACGGAAGCACCTCTCGACTATCAGAGTGTCATTTGCCTCGCCCCCTCCAGCCACACCCCCGACCCCTCTCCTGAGGCTGGGAATGAGGCTGTTATCTCTATGAACCATCCCGCTTCCATCTCCGGCTACCGCCTCTTCCAGCAAAGCTACGACACCGACAGTCAAGGCGTCACGCTGGGCCTCAGCTACGACCCCTACGGCATCGCCATCACCTACGCCGGCTACCTCTTATTATTATTAGGCATCATCGCCACACTCTCCTCCCGCCACACCCAATTGCGTGCCCTCTATCGCAAGGCCATGACAGCGGTATTGCTCATGGTGAGCATCAGCGCTACTGCAGGCGAGACGCCCGCGCTTCCCTCCGTGCCGGCCGACATTGCCCATCGCATGGGCACCATCCACGTGCTCTACAACAACCGCATCTGCCCACTCAACACCGTCGCCACCGACTTCACCAAGAAGCTCACCGGCAGTGCCTCGTACAAGGGCTTTTCTGCCGACGAGGTCTTTTTCAGCTGGATGATCTATTACGAGCCCTGGGAGAAAGCCCTGCTACCCGTCGCCACCGACAAGGCCGCAGCCGAGCGCCGCGCCATCGTCGAGATGTTCTACAGTGGGCAGTTCACGAAGATTTTTCCTTACCAGTTAACGGACAAACGGACAAACGAACAAACGGCTGAACAAGCAAACGGCCAAACGGCCAAACAACCAAACGACCAAGTAGTCTGGTACACTCCCGGCTCCCAGGTCTTGCCCCGCGAAATCCCCGTCAAGGAGCAGTTCTTCATTAAGCAGTCGATGGACTTCCTCACTGAGGCCATCGTCACAGGCCAGCACGACCGCGCCACCGAAATCATTGCGAAAATCAAGCTCTTCCAGCACGACATGATCGGCGACGTGCTGCCCAGCGAGAACAAGACTCAGGCAGAGCTGTTCTACAACAAGCTGCGCAGCATCAGGTTTCCCGTCCTTATCACTGCCCAACTGGGACTTCGCTGGTGGCTCAGCGGACACGTTCCCTTGAGCAACGGCTACGAGACCATGCTCTTCATGGCATGGGTACTGCTGCTAATGACTGTCATCGGTGCCCGTAAGTTCCGCTTCATTCTGATCATCGGTCCGTTAGCTGCATTGTGCTGTCTGCTGGTGGCCATGATGACAGGTGGCGGGTCGGAGATCACCCCACTGATGCCCGTGCTGCAGTCACCCCTGTTGTCCATCCACGTCATGACCGTGATGTGTGCCTACGCCATCTTTGCCCTTCAAATGCTACTGGGTGTCTATTCCTTATGGACCTCACACCTGGAGCGCATCACAGCCCTCTCGCAACTATTGCTCTATCCTGCCGTCTTTCTCCTTGCCGTTGGTATTTTCATCGGCGCAGTTTGGGCCAACGTGTCGTGGGGCAACTACTGGTCGTGGGACCCGAAGGAATCGTGGGCACTCATCACCCTCATGGTCTATGCCGTGCCCTTGCATAAGACCTCGGTCGGAATTTTCCGCCGCCCCCGCTTCTACCACATCTACATGGTTGTAGCCTTTCTGGCCGTCCTCATTACCTATTTCGGCGTGAACTTCTTGCTGGGTGGCATGCATAGTTACGCGTAGTGTGCCACTACCATCAATATCCGTGTCCCTCTGTGTCGGTCTGTTGCAAAAGAAAAAACACTTTTCGCGCCGTTCTTTCTTTTTATTCCATTATTTTTCGTACTTTTGCACGCCAAAACAAATCAAGACCACAACGCCCTAATGAAGAAAACCTTTCTGTTCAGCCTCGTCGTGCTGATGCACCTGGCCATCTGTGCCCAACCCGTGAGCCAGGACGAGGCCATGCAGCGTGCCGCCCGGTTCATGGCTGGCAAGATCCACCGCACGTCTATCCCCCGCATGCGTAAGGTCATGCAGCAACTGCCCGCCGACATCACGACGGCCCGCCAGAATGCCTACTACTACGTTTTCAACGTCGACGAGGCTGCCCAAGGCGGCTTTGTGGTGGTGAGCGGCGACGACCGCGCCCCTTCCATTCTGGGCTACTCGGCCAGCGGCACATTCGATGCCGAACAGATACCCGCGAACCTCAAGGCGTGGCTCGACGGCTATGCCGAGCAACTTCGCTACATCGAGGAACACCAACTGCCGGCACAGCACGCAACGACGGCAGCACCGACAACGGTCATCGAACCGCTGCTGACCACCACCTGGAACCAGACGGCACCCTACAGCGACAAGTGCCCCACTGACCCATCGACGAAGAAGGCATCGCTCACAGGCTGTGTGGCCACGGCCATGGCCCAGGTGCTGAACTACCACCGGCACCCCAGTCAGACGCTGACCACCATACCCAGCTATCGTGTGCCCTACGACACGAAATACAACTACCTTACCGGTCAGACGGAGTACGTCTACTACACCGTGCCGGCCATTGAGCCCACCACCATCGACTGGGACCACATGCGCAATGATTACACCAAGACCAACTACAGCCAGAACTATACCAGCGAGGAGGCCGATGCCGTGGCAACGCTCATGCAGCTCTGCGGCACAGCCGTGCAGATGCAGTACAGCAGCGAGGGCAGCGGTGCCTATACCGCCTATTATCCCTATGCACTGACCACCTACTTCGACTACGACCCCTCGCTCTTCCTAGCCAACCGCTCCGACTACAGTGCGGCGCAGTGGGAGTCGATGATCTACGAGGAACTGCTGGCACATCGCCCCGTGCTCTACGGCGGTGCGTCGATGGGCGGCGGCCATGCCTTCGTGGTCGATGGATATGACGGCCAGGGCATGTTCCACCTGAATTGGGGCTGGTCGGGCCAGGCTGACAGCTACTTCCTGCTCTCCATCCTGAATCCCTACACCACGGAGATGGCAGGGGCGAGCAGCACCAACGACGGCTTCAGCTTCCAGCAGGATGCGCTCATCGGCCTGAAGCCCAATGCCGGCGGGCAGCCCTCGGTGCTGCGAGTGTCTACGGCCGACTTGTCGCTGAGCAACACGTCGACCGTACAGCGTCGCGGCAGCGATGGCATGTTCAGGCTGTCGCTCCAAGCACAGCTCTACTCCTACGACCCCATCGAGCGCACTTTCGACGTGGGCCTGGGAGTCTTCAACCAGGAAGGAACCATGCTGGAATGGAAGGGCTACGGCACCACGGGACTGATGTCGTATGGCGATGACGACTACACAGCGCAGAATTTCCAGAACTTCACCTTTGGCAAAGACCTGCCCGACGGCACCTACAAGGTGAAAGTCATCAGCAAGAACAGCGATGCCCAGGGGGCGCTGCTGCCCAACCTCTACTCCACCAACCTCTACGTAGAAGTGACCATCAGCGGCAGCCAGGCCACGTTGCGCATGCCCGTTGTCAGCCTGAGCGGGGGCATGGAGCCCACAGGCTCGCTGAGTCCCAACGGCAGCGTGCCGCTACGTGCCATTGTCACCAACGATGGCACAGACTTCAACGACGATGTCTACCTGATAGAGTCGGGACAGGCCGTGGCCGGTTTCCACCTTGACGTCGAGACAGGCCAGACCGCGATGATCACGCTGGAGTGCCTGCCCACGAGGAGCGGCAGCAAGACCTACCAGCTGGCCTACATCAGCAGCTACCAGTACAACAGCAGGCTGCAGACCTACGTGCCCGTCTACAAGACCATCTGCTCGGCCACCTTCTACGCAAGCAATGGCGCTCAGGCTGCCAGCGAGAACCTGCTGACAGCAACAGCCACCATCGACGGCCTGACCAACGGCCACCTGACCACGGGCAAGGCCTGCGGCACCATCACCGTGAGCAACACCGGCAGCCGAATCTACTACGATAACGTGCAGTGCCAACTGCTAAAGAAAAGCACCACGGGCACCTACGACCTCATGACAGCCCTGCCCGCACAACACTTGTTCCTACAGCGGGCAGCCACGCAGACCATTGGCTTCGACTTCGGTACGTTGGAAGCCAACCAGGACTACTCGCTCTGCCTGTGCTATGCCGCAGCCGACGGCGACGAGGCACTGCAGCGGCAGAGCGTGCTGACCACCTTCACCGTGGGAGAGCCCGAACCCGTGGACACGGTCTACGACCTGCGCCCTGTCATCGCCATTGCCAACGCCGACCAGTCCATGACCGTGAGGCGCAACGAGACCCATGGCCGCGTGACGGTGAGCAACGAGAGCGCTTTCGATTACGACGGCACCGCTACACTGACGCTCTACCAAGTGGCCAATGACGACAGCTACAGCCGTAGCGATGCACAGGACTACCGGCTGACGGTGGGTGCAAATGCCACGGCCACCGTCGACTTCAGCTTCGACAACCTGCCCGGCTTGGGCCGCTATGCCTTGGCCTTCAGCTATATGAAGCGGCCTGGGGAGCAGCCCGTGGAGCATTCCCCCTACACTCATTTCACTGTGGAGGAGTCGAAGGACACACTGCACATTGCCTACGTGCTGGCCGATACCATTGCCAACAATCACGAGCACTTCACGCTGAAGGGCGACGAGCTGTCGGGCATGGTGCGCATCACCAACGTGGGCACCAACGACTATGTGGGCGACGTGGTGACCGACCTGCGACTGCTGGCCGACGGCGTGCCCGTAGACCTGGGGCGTAAAGAGATCTTTACAGCCAACTTGAAGGTAGGCAAGTCCACGGTCATGGAAATATGGTACGACGGACTGTCCAGCCAGAACACCTATGTGCTCACGGTGGATTACGTCAACGAAGGGCGCATGACCACCATGGACAACAACACCGACTACCTGCTCTTCACCGTGGTCTTGGCCGATGACTCACCCACCGGCATCGACCGCCTCGCCGCCAGTCTTGGCAGCAACACCATGGTCACCGTGACCGATCTTGCCGGCCGCACCGTGGCCTGCGTGCGTGCCAGCGAAATAAAAACGACCTTGAGCCGTCTGCCCAAGGCCGTCTATGTCATTGCTGGCCGCAAGATGCGCAACTGACATCAGTCGTAGACCACCACCTCACGCTGCCCGCGCAAAACGGCCAGCGCGTTCAGGGCCAGTGCCTCCTGCTCGTCCTCGCCGGGGAAGCAGTAGGTCGGTGCCAGGAACTCAATGCGCTGGCGCAACCGGCTGATGATGTACTCCGACCGTGCCAGACCGCCCGTGAGCAGGATGGCGTCGACCTTGCCGCAGAACACGGCACCCTCGGCCACGATGTTCTTCGCCACATGATAGATCATCGCATTCAGGATCAATTCAGCATGCTTGTCGCCGTCGGCAATGCGCCGCTCAATCTCCTTGCAGTTGTTGGTGCCTAAGTGGGCGTTCAGGCCTGCCTTGCCGGCGATGCGCTTCAGCAGCTGTTTCTCTGAATACTTTCCGCTGAAGCACAGCCTGATGAGGTCCACGGCAGGCAGACTGCCGGCGCGTTCCGGCGAGAAGGGTCCCTCTCCGTCAAGGGCATTGTTGGCATCGACGGCACGCCCGTGGTCATGGGCTGCCACCGAGATGCCCCCGCCCAGATGACAGATAATCAGGTTCAGGTCTTCGTATTTCTTCCCGATCTCGTTGGCAAAGCGACGGGCGATGGCACGCTGGTTCAGCGCGTGCCAGATGCAGATGCGCCCCATGAGCGGCGAGCCGGAGATGCGCGCATAGTCGTTCAGCTCGTCAACCACGCCAGGGTCGGCGATAAACGAGCGGCATCCGGGAATGTCCTTGGCAATCTCGTAGGCTATCAGGCACCCCAGGTTGCAGGCGTGGTTGTGCATGGCAATGCCGCTGTAGGTGTCGTCGAGCATGGCCTGGTTGATTTCGTAGACACCGCCAGCCACGGGCTTCACCAGTCCGCCACGGCCTATCACGGCATCGAACTCCAGGGGAACATTCATGCGCTCCAGTTCGTTGAGCACAAGCTGCTTGCGCATGTCCTTCTGCTCAATCACATCATCGAACTGTGCCAGATCTTCCGGCGCATGCGCAATGCTGCGCAGCACCATGGGGCTCTCGTCCTCATAGACCGCCATCTTGGTCGACGTGGAGCCGGGGTTCACAACAAGTATCAGCATAGTATTATCTTTTCGGTTATAGCTCTTTTTTTACATCCTACAGGCAGGCCAAGGCCAGTGAGTAGAACTTCGACTGGGGACTATCGCCGCGCGAGGTGAGCACCACGGGCACCTGCGGCCCCTTGAGAATGGCGGCCGTCTCGGCCTGGCAGAACAGGGTGATGGTCTTGTAGAACACGTTACCCGACTGTATGCCGGGGAAGATCACGGCATCGGCCCTGCCTTCTACAGGCGACTCCAAGTGCTTCTTCTTCAGTGCTGCGGGCGATAGCGAAGTCTTCAGGTCCAGTGGCCCGTCGACGATGCAGGGTCCGAAGTCGCCGGCCTGTGCCCGCTCCACCAGTTCACGATATTCCACGGTGTGGGGGAAGTGCTTCTCGCTGACCTTCTCCGAACAGTTGATCAGCGCCACGCGGGGCTCCTCAATGCCCATCAGCCGGCACGACTCGAGCACGTAGCGCAGCTGCTCGGCGCGCTGCTCCTTCGTGGGACAGGGAATCACGGCCACGTCGGTACAGAACAGCAGCCGCTCATATTGTGGAATCTGCGCACAGGCCACGTGTGTCAGCACACGGCCCTTGGGCAGGATGCCTGTCTCCTTGTTCAGCACGGCGCGCAGCAGGTTGTCGGTGTTCAGCAGTCCCTTCATCAGCACATCGGCCTTGCCCTCACGCACCAAGGCCACTGCCCGTGCGGCGGCATCGTCCACGTCGGCGGCATCGACCGTCTGCACACGCTCGCCATAGCCGGCAAAGCATTCACGGGCTTCAGCGTCGGCACCTACCAGGGTCACGTCGGCAATCCCCTCGTCCAGTGCCCGTGCCACGGCCTCCTGTGTGCTGTGGTCGTTGGGACACACTACTGCAATCTGCCGCCGCACACTGCGCAGCGACAGATGTTCTACCAATTCCTTGAAATTTGTTATTGCTTCCATAAATCATTGTTTGTGATTGGATGGGCGCAAAGTTACGAAAAGTCAGGCAAAAAGCCAAATAAGTAGGGAGAAAAATGTGTAACTATAAGAAAAGATGTGTTTCGATGAAATTTGCTATTGGACTGGATGCCTTTTCTGAAATATACACCACAACCGTCTTCTTTCTCTCAATCGCATCAGCATGTACCATTGGTAGTGTTTTTGTTAAGTCTGTCTCACCTTCATAATCGCACAGGACACGAATATCATCTATAAGAACAACATCGTATGGACAGCACGAGAAATTTAGCCACTCTTCATCATCAAAGTGAACATAATCAGACCAGAACGGCCCATTCTCAACATAGTCATTCATTTCTTGAGGTTGAAAGAACAAGCCATGAGTATTGTACTCTGCCATTTCCTGTTCCATGACAGTGGATATTCCATACGTAACTTGAAGTACATGAAGCAGTTTGCTGAAGAATATCCAGACTTCCCATTTGTGCAAGTGCCACTTGCACAAATACAAGAGATGCCAATTTTGCAAGCGCGACT
>Ga0247611_10005772_pt1 | contig 16152 bp, 12 predicted proteins | sample 177DNAGHGhighgp2_FD_192422 | JGI IMG/M metagenome (GOLD analysis project Ga0247611, IMG submission 192422) | Sheep rumen microbial communities from Palmerston North, Manawatu-Wanganui, New Zealand - 1770 DNA GHGhigh gp2 | ecosystem: Host-associated > Mammals > Digestive system > Stomach > Rumen... | reverse complement strand
GAAGATATTACGCTTATAGCTAAACGAACAATTAATCAATATAAAATAATATTTGATACAGATGGATGAAATGAAATAAATCCGATAGAAAAAGATTATAATTCTCTAATTAACATTACATTACCAACACCAACTAAAGAATGTAATGAATTTTCATGATGGGATGTTGAACTACCAGAAACTATGCCAGCACATGATATTACATTAAAGGCAATATGGAATTATACATGTAGTAGATCATCATGAGGAGGATGATGAGCAAAGAAGTCTGAATCAACTACAAGAGAAATTGCAATAGATACACCAACAGATCAGGAACATAATTCAGCAGATGAAGGACAAAAAACAGAGACAAACGAAACAAGTAATACACCAACAAACTGAGAAACTTCAAATCAAGTAATTTCAGTAACTCAAGAAATCTTAGAAGATGGAACGCCAGTAGAGGTAGTAATCCAAACAGTAACAATAAAAAATACAGATATTGTAGCAACAGTTAGAACTGAAACAGTTCAAAGTAATACAGCAAAATCAAGTAGTTCAAGATTTACGAAAGAAGAAAATGATGCATATTCATTTGCTAAATCAAATGGAATCACAACAACAGATTCAATAGATAATGCCAAAATGAATACAGAGCTTACAAGAATACAAATGGCAAAAATGTTATCAAACTTTGCAATTAATGTATTGTGACAAGAACCAGATGTATCAAAATGAACAATAAAGTTTGATGATGTAACAAATAAGATGGATAAACAATACGATAATGCGGTAACTAAGGCTTATCAATTATGAATAATGGGACAGAATATGAAGAATAATGAGTTTAGACCAAATGATGAAGTAACGAGAGCTGAATTCGCATCAGCACTATCAAGATTGTTATATCAAACAGAAGAATGAAATTATAAGTGAACATGAAAATATTATATTCCACATGTAGCAAGATTATATAATGAATGAATAATAAACAAAACAGATCCAAAGATAAAAGAAAAGAGATGATATGTAATGACAATGCTTATGAGAACAGTGCAATAATTCCTACGCTAATATATCACCAATTTTTTCATTCAAGAAATTCTGTAAAGCAGGTAATTCATCCAAGTTAGGATAATGTTTCAATATCCGTCTAGCTCACTCTTGAACTCTCTCCAAAAATTTTAAATCTGATAAAATTTCAATTGGGATATCTGATTGTCATGATTGCATAGTTCCAAGAATCTCCCCAGAACCACGATTTTTCAAATCATATTCAGCTAATTTAAATCAATCAGAAACTTCCTCCATGATTTTTAATCTTTTATAAGAATCTCCAGATTTTTTCTCAGTTTCTAAGAAACAATATGATTTTAATTCTGACCTTCAAATTCTTCATCTTAGCTGATGGAGCTGAGATAACCCAAAACGTTCAGCATTTTTTATTACCATTACAGTGGCTTCTGGAATATCTACTCAAACTTCAATAACTGTAGTTGAAACCAAAATCTTAGCTTTTCAATCCTTAAATTTTTGCATTACGGTATCCTTTTCTTTTGAAGATAATCTTCCATGTAATAATGAAATTTCATCGTTAGGTAATTCTTCAAATAAACCACAAATCTCTGCATGTGCTGTTACAGCTGATTGAACTTCTTCCATTTTTTCAGAATCTTCAATCAAAGGTGTAACTATAAATACACGCTGTCATTGACTGATTTTTTGTAATATTCGTGGTTTTAGTTTTAACCATTCATTTGCAGATATAACCTTTGTATCAATTTTTTGTCTTCATTCAGGCAGTTGGTCTATAATACTTACATCAAATTCTCCAAAGAAGGCTAAAGCCATAGAACGAGGAATTGGAGTGGCTGTCATTTGTAAAATGTGAGGGGAATTGAATTTCTTAAATACAGCTCTTTGTTTAACTCAGAATTTATGCTGCTCGTCGATACATACAAACATTAAATTCTTAAAATCAACATCATCTTGTAAAACTGCATGAGTTGTGACCAAAACATCTATTTTTCACTCTTTTAAATCAGATTTTATTTTAGTTTTTTCAGATTTAGTCAAGGAACCAGTTAATAATTCCACACGTAATCATAATGGTAACAAAAATTTAGCCAAAGTCTTAAAATGCTGATTAGCCAAGACTTCTAATGGTGCAAGAAGAACTGATTGACCATGAAATTGCTTTCGGATATACCACATTGCTATCGTAGCTACAATAGTTTTTCAGCTACCCACATCTCATTGTAATAAACGGAGCATAGGACTATTTCTATGAAAATCTTCCAAAATTTGAATTATAACTTTTTTTTGAGCTACTGTTAACTGGAATGGGAGTAAATCCGTTATTGGTTTTAAAATCTCCCAATGAGGATTTTCATTTACAGGTAAATCATCGATAGTTCACTGATAATTCAACTTATTCTGCAATGAAAAAATCTGAATTCTAAGTAATCTATCAAAGAATAATCTATACAAAGCCTTATTTTTTAGTTCTTCATTATCAGGATAATGCAGATTCTTAATAGTATTTTTAACATCTAATAATTGAAACTCTTTCACAAATCCATCAGGCAAATATTCACTAAAAATCTGATCAATCTTTCAGAGATTATTCCAAACCTTTTGAGCAAACCATCATGGTTTGATTCCTAGCATCTCCGAATAAATCGGGAAAATTCTACCAGAATTATATGAACTATCTCCATCTTCACTTTCTTCCTCAGGGGCTACAGTTGGTATTACATCTGGATGAGAAAAAGTAATCTTTCCATATTTAACTTGAGGTTTTCATACTATGATATATCGAGACTTCTCAACTAATTTAGAAGCCAAGAAAGATGAATTAAAAATACTGATATGACCCATATTTCAATGAATATCTTGAAAAGTAATATCAAATATAGTTTTTCAATGCACAAAAACTCTACTTTTTTTGATTATAACTCATTTCGTAGCAGCTATTCATTTTGCATCAAAAATCAATGAATCAAGTGGAGCTATCTTTGATCTATCTTCGTAAGTTCTAGGGAAATAATTGAAAAAATCTTTCATGGTTGTAATTCCATTCTGAGCAAGTATTTGCACATATCTAGGCGTAGTTTTAAGTTCATCCTTCAGCGACATTCAGTTTTTTATACAAACAAAATACAAATTCAGAATATTCTTTTCATTATTTGTTTCAAGGTAAGAAAAAAGTCACCAATTTTTTGACATAATTTAAAATATATATAATATTAAGTATAATTTATATATTTAAATACACAAATGGTTGAAACTTTAAGACAACAAAAATGAGAATTATCAACATCTGAATATGCGAAAAAGTGGACTGAAAAGTCTCCTAACAGCAAACTAGAACAAATCAACAACATTTTATCAAATCCAAAATTAAAGGATATTAAGGAAATATGAATGCTTAAGACAAAAATCGCAAAACGTGAATATAGAGATTTACAAAAAATGTTATGAATGTCATATAATAGATGCGATTGAAAATTATGAAAAGAAAGTCTAGATTACCTTAATAATTACGTTAATAAATTAATTCAAGAAAAAAATACAACAGATTGAACTAATAGTGTATTATGAAGACTAAGAAATAATGTATCATGATGGCGAGATGGAATCACTTGAAATAATTGAAATTGAAAAATTTCCTGACATTTTGAAAATTTAACAGATACTATAAATATTCAGCATAATGAGGCTCAATACTTGGCAATACATGAAACTATGAGTCAGAGCGAATATAATAAATTATTTTGATGAAAAGAAAGATTGCAACAATGACAGCTCGGTGATTGTTACCTTGTAAGTTGAATTCATGAATTGGCAAGAGCTCAACATTTTGATACATTAATGAGGACTTCTATTCAACGTGTGAACTGGAAAGATGGATCAGGATGATGATACCAAATCAAAATTCCTTTATGAGAACCGTCTTGACGTAAAATTTTACTCAAAGATTCTGAAGTAAATGTTGCTAAAATTAGATGAAATAAATGATATAAATTATTAGAATTAGCTTATGCAAAGAATAAACTTAGAAAAAATGATAGAAATGGTAATAAATATCGTCCAATAACATCATCAGAACTCAAAAAAATATCTTGATGATGGACTCACGAAGTGCTACAGACTTTTTTGGGTAAAAATAATATCTGATTTAGTGATTTCTGAACAATGAGTAATTATAAAAAAGGAAAAACTCTTGCACAATCATCACAAACTGCAAAAAAAGAAATTCATAATTTCTTAAAAAATTACGTTCCTAGTATATGAAATAAATTTGTTTCTTTGGCTAGTTTACCGTGATCAAGCGATAGAAATTCATATACAGTATGATGAAAAACTATATATCGTAGACATGCATATTCATTAACTTGAGTTAAAAAAGATGGTAAATGAAATATAAAAAGTATTACAGTTCTAAATCCATGGAATAAGTGATGACAATGAAAGAATTATCAAGATTTTACATTAGATGAATTCTATAAATCATTTTCAGCTATGTCATGCGGAAAGGTAAAAACAAAAACATTTTTGGATAATAAATCAGCATAATTATCTAAATAAATTGAATATTAGTCGAAGAATGCTGTCTATTACAGCGTTCTTTTGTTTATGTTGCTTTTTAATCAAACTTTTATATAATTAACTCTACAAACAAAAAAATAGATACACTATTTTTTAATTATTAGTGCAGTAAATGTTCAGTGTCTTTGCAGTGTCTACGTTCACACCTTTCCTAGCTTTTACAACTACACCGTTAAAAGAAGAACCACGAGATATCGAACAAGAGGTTCAAAAGGAAATTATAACACATAATTGATATGCTACAGATTCCGTTATTCAAGATTATGTTAATTATGCATATGAAATTTGAGGAATAGATTTTGTGAAATTAATAGAATGTGAAAATGGTACATGGGACCCAAATAAGATATCTAAAACACATGACCATTGACTATGCCAATTAAATTATAAGTATAATAAAAATTTCATTAATTCATCAGATTTTTCTAATCCATATAAACAGTTAGATTATTGTTACGAAAAATATAAAATAAATCCAAAACTTCGATATTGACCAAGTAGAAAAATAAAGGGTAAAAAGTGTTCAGATTATGTAGATGATAGATTTGATATAAAATTAACATAAACATACATTTTTATTTTATAGAAAAATAATTTTACATTTTTACATCGTTTTTTTGCAAAATTTCAAAAAACGTGTATACTTAACTGTTTTAGATTTTTTATAACATAAAATGAAGAATATCGATATAATAGAAAGTGCAGAAATTGAAGAAACTACAAAAGAATTAAATGATTTGAAGAAATGAATAGAAAAACAAAAAGGACCTAAATTAACAAGATCTGCCTGAAGAATTAAATGACCATCTGGTGAAGAAACATGGTACAATATGCCAATGGATACAGTTGTATCATATATGGAACCTTATGGGTTTTCAAAGAATGATTATTGGGTACGTGATGATTGAGTAAAAATGCTTTGAAAATACGTTATGGTTGCAGCTGATCTAAAAATAAGACCAAGAGGAACTATATTACCTACAAGTCTTTGAGAATGAATAGTGTGTGATACATGAAGTTTTACTAAAAGTAATCCAAGACAATTAGATATAGCTGTTAATCGGTGAAAACAAATGTGATCTAAGAAAAAAAAGAAGAAAAGAAAATCATAAAGAAAATAAAATTATTTTTGAATGAAATGTGGAAAAGATTTACATTTCTTTTCAGAGATTTTGTAACTATCACGAGCAATATTAGTAATACAATCAGATGGAGATAGGTGCAAATCTATCTCTTTTTTCAAAACTTTTTTAAGAGGCTGTAACCAGTGATATTTACATAAAACAGCTAATTTAGTAATCGGATTTTTTCATTTATATGCAGATACAAAGTTTTTCTTTATTAGGGGAGTTTTACAGTCTTCAATAAAATACAATTCTGAAGGAAATGGATAAAAATAACCAAAATCATGATACATCATCCAAAATTTAGAGTCAGATTTATTTTCTTTTCTCCACTTTCAAGCAGTTTTTACAACATTAGGTCCAAGCCAACGAAGCAAAGAGTTAAACCGAATTATATCAGGATTTTCTTTTTTCAAAATCTTTCTTAAATCTCTAAGACTCCAAAAATTGAAAGGAGATAGTAAAAGTCAGAATCTCTTTTTCCATTGTCATTTTGATCAAGCAGGAAGAGTGCTTCATCGTAATATTACTTTATGTCAGTGTGATTCTAATAAATTCTTAACGTCATGAATATACGTTTCAATTCATCAAGCTTTATTGATAAAATCACTTATAATTAATATTTTTCTTTTATCTTCATCTTTAATGTTAGATAACTTTAAAAACCTTTCATACCAACCATCTTCTGTATATTCAGGTAATAAGTTTTTAATTTTTCATTCTAATTCTTCTTTATCTTTAATTCTCTCTGGGTTTGTTTTTTTAGCTAGTTTTTCAACCATTGAAACTATTCTTTCGGCCGTTGTACTTCATTTAGCCAAGAATAAATTACATTCCTGGAATATAAAAGGTTCTAGTCATCATTTTTTATATCAAATTACAGGTACTCATCGAGATAATGCATTTAATGCGGATAATCCAAAAGTTTCCAAAAATTCTGATGGCATCAAACAATAATCTATATTTGCTAGATATTTTTTGATTTCATCTAATGGTTTCCAACCAAAAAAATGCACATTTTTATCATGGACTTCAAATAATTGAGATTCTAGACTTCATTTTCAGAATATAAAGATTTCAAAATCTACTTTTCTCTTATTTAATTCTTTAATTGCCAAAACCAACTGATCAAATCACTTTTCTTTTTCTAATCTTCAATAAAATAGTAATCAAAGCATAATTTAATTGTTAGAATTAAATCTATTTTACTTGTAGAAAAAAATACAATAAAAGCAAGAATAAAAAATCTGTAAAAATTTGTAAAATTTTAAATTTCAAATATAATTAATCGTTTATTATAACAAATTTGAATGAAGGTTGATGAAGTTTTACAGTTAGATAAACAATTTCAAGAAAATGACTGAATGTGAAATATCGACATTCATAATCAGAATTTTTTTACTTTCAAAATATTGAAAAACAAATCCAAAATCGTAATTTCAGCTCCACATTCAGTGAAACACATTAGAGAGTGAGAAATACTTCCACAAGATTTACTGACATGATGATTTGCTTTATATTTGTGAAAAAGATTAAATCTTCCAGTTATATACTCTACATCATATAAAGTAGGAGACCCAAATTTTGATGAAAATAAAAGTTCTGAATATAAACAAGCGTTAGCAGAATATATCAAAGAGAATAACATCAAATTTTTGATTGATTTACACGGTTGTTGGTCATTTAGAGATTTTTCAATAGAACTTTGAACTTGATGAGAATGAAACTTTAATCTGCTAGGACGTTTAGATATTTTAAATACCATAGAAAAATCATTAAATGAAAGTTTAAAATCATATATTCAACATATAGGAAAACCAATAACCAAAAATACAATATTTTCAGCAGGCAGGGAAACTACGGTTTCAGCATTTATATCTAGGGAATGTAAAATTCCGACAATTCAGATGGAGATTAATAAGGAATTAAGAAATATGGATAATTTAAAGGATTTATCGTTGTTGATTAATGCATTGGAAAATATGTTAGAAAATTTGTTAAAATTTTTTTAACCATTCTTGCATTTGAAAATTGAATAACTATTATCTAAATCAGATTTTAGTTATTCTTTTTTTTGAAATGAAAATAGGAATAGTTTGATTACCTAATGTTTGAAAATCTACGCTTTTTAACGCATTGACCAAATCATATGCTGCTCCTGCAGAGAACTTTCCATTCTGTACTATAGATCCAAATGTATGAATAGTGGATGTAAAAGATCCTAGAATAGATGTCTTAGCAGAGATGTCACATAGTCAGAAAAAAGTTTATGCAGCTACTGAATTCGTGGATATTGCATGACTCGTAAAATGAGCTTCAAAAGGGGAGTGACTAGGAAATAAATTCTTGGCAAATATCCGTGAAACTGATGCAATAGTTCAGGTTCTTCGTTATTTCAAAGATCCTGACGTAGTTCATGTAGAATGAAGTATCGACCCGATGAGAGATGTAGAAATTATCAATACTGAACTTATTTTCGCAGATTTGGAACATATTGAGAGAATTTTACCTACATTACAAAAAAAAGTAAAAGCCTCAAATTGTACAAAAGACGAAAAAAAGCAATGTGAAATTTTGGAAGTAATTTACAAAACTTTGATGGATTGAAAATTAGCTCATACAGTTCGTGACCAGTTTTCTGCAGAAGATTTAAAAGTTTTGAAATCATATAATTTCCTTACGTTAAAGCCATTCATCTATGCATTGAATGTCTCACAGGATGATTTGGTAAATGCAGAAGGAATAAAGGCTGAATATAGTGAAAAATTGCAAGCTCCAGTGGCGGTAGTTTGTGTAAAAGTTGAGGAAGAAATGATGGATATGTCTACAGAAGAAAAACAAGAATTTATGGCCGAAATGCTAGAAACACAAGCTTCAAATATTCCAACTCTTGATGATTTGATTTGATTAGCGTTCAATACACTTTGATTGATGTATTACTTTACTACATGAGAAAAAGAAACAAAAGCTTGGACTATTCCACAATGATCAACAGCTCCTCAAGCAGCATGAGCAATTCACTCAGATTTTGAGAGATGATTTATTAAAGCTGAAGTGGTTTGATATAATGATTTAGTAGCTTGTGGTTCACGAGCTAAAGCTAGAGAAAAATGATTATTACGTCTAGAATGAAAAAGTTATATCGTTCAGGACTGAGATGTAATGATATTTAAGTTTAATGTATAGAAATAATTAAAAAATAAATTCTGCTCAAAATAAGAGCAGAATTTTTTAAAACAATAATTAAATACCAAAAACTAAAAAAAGGAAGATGAAAATGAAGAAAAATACTCTCAAAATTAGCGTTTTTTTGGAAAAAATATATAATTACAATTGTATTTATTTGAAACTATCATAAATAGAAAATGGATAATAAATTAATTCAAACAATATGAGTTAAGTCAATTATTACAGTAATCTGATTTTTTTCTTTTTTAAATCCTTTTGTTTATGCTGCTGAATGAGAAGTTAGCTTAGCTGATCTAAAAGATAGTGTTATGTTAACAAATGATGACAATTCTCTAATTAATGCAGCATTAAACAGAGTAACCAAACTTCAAGCTGATATAGATACAATTACAGAAGAACTATTTAAATTAGATGAAGAAGAAAAAGCAAAAAATCCTGAGATTAGTACTAGTTACAGACAAGCAAGAACAGAAATTGTTAGAGTTATATCAAGTATAAAATGAGCTAATGCGAATCTTACATCATCATTAAATAAATTGACTCAATACCAGAAACAAATGAAAGAACTTCTAAAAGAATTAAGAGAAGCTCAATATTCAGCAGAAAAATCAAAACAATATTTAAATGATTATTTAACATTGCTTTATAAAACTCAGTTAAAAATTTACGATCAAGATTGAGACAATATAGATGATATCAGATTATTCATGAATTCTGATAATTTTAATGAAACGTTTATTGGAAACGATTTATTGTCAGCAATGACCGTTCAGCTTTGAGAAGTAATCGATAGATCTACTAGAGAAGAAGAAAAAAAGACTAATTTATTAAGAAAACTATGAAGTCTAAAAATTGCAGCTCAAGAAAGTATTGAAACATATCGTAATGAAATTGAAAGACTAGAACAAAAGAAACAGTATTTAATCACTTTCATAAATTTATACAGAGAAAAATCTGATGCAAAATTCGAAGCATTTATGGCTAGCAAAGAAGATGTAAACAAGATGGTTCTCACATTTATTGATGATATAGTGAAGAAAAATTACAGAGCAAGCGATAACATTCCAGAGAATATAAAAATTATGTTAGAAGCTCCAGACAGTAGTGATGATGATGCAGCTCCAATTGCATGGCCAATTTACCCAATTGAAAACATTACTCGCTATTTCAATGATGCTAATTTCGAGAAAGAAAATTGATTCAAACACCAGGCAATTCAAGTGCAAGCTACACAATGAACTCCTGTATATGCAGCTAGAGATGGAGTAGTTTACTACGTTTCAAATTCAATTGATGGAATTTCATGGATTTTGATTATTCATAAGGAATGATATGTAACATTATATGAATATATGAACCAAATCTTAGTAAAGCCATGAGACATTGTTCAACGTGGACAAATTGTTGGATATAGCTGATGAGAACCTGGAACAATGTGAGCATGATTTGCTTCAGAATGAGAAAACCTGACCTTCTGAGTTTATAAAGATTGAGTAGCTATAGATCCATTAACAATTCTAGATTTAAGTGTAGTTACAGATTGGCAAAATACTTTACCAGAAGACTACAGAATTAAATACCTAAATGATCAATTGGTTAGACCTATCGATGTATCAGAATTAAAACTTATTGAATGAAAAACAGTAGATGAAAGAGCTCAGAAATTACTAAATAGTTACGGAGTTTGAGTATATAAAGAACTAGATTTCTGGAACTCAGTAGTGGACTGAACAAATATTGATAGAGATGTAGTAATCTGTATCTGAGTAGCTGAATCAACTCTTGGAAAATATCTTACAACAGATAATAACATTTGAAATGTTTGAAATAATGACAGATGAGATAGAGTAGCATATAATACTCCTTATGCTTGAGCCAGATTAATTGCTCTTACATTAAATAATCAACATTTAGGAAAATATCATACAATTAACCAATTATCAAGATATTGAAATCCTGACTGAAAGATCTATGCATCTAGTCCAATCAACTGGCAGACTAATGTAATGAAATGTCTTTCAAAAATTAAATGATATACAGTTCCAGAAGATTTCCCATTTAGAACTGGACCAAATCCAAATTTAGAGTAAAATAAAAAGCTGGTTATTGAAAGCCAGCTTTTTTATGATAAAAAATTTTTTTATTCATTTGCTACCTGTCTAACATCTACTCCGATATTATTCAGCTTTTCTATAATATTATCATATCATCTTTCAATAATTGCTTCATTTGTAATGTGTGTAGTTCATTCTGCAATAATTCATGCCAATACCATTGCACTTCCTCATCTGAGATCAGTACTAGATACATAAGAACCTTTCAAAGGAGTTTTTCAAAGTATCAAAGCTTCGTGTGGATTTAAGATTTCAATTTTAGCTCCAAAGTTTTCAAGTTCAGCTAAATATCCGAATCTTCATTCGTATAAAGTTTCAAATATCTTCGTAATTCAGTTACATTGAGTAAATAAAGTTCCAAATATAGACTGCAAATCACTAGGGAATCAAGGGAAAATTCTGATTTCTAATCTTTTTAATGCTTTATAATTTTCTTTATTATAAGAATCTACTTTGATAGTATGTTTGTCAAGGATGCGGAAATTAATTCAAATTTGCTCAGCAATATTGTACATAGCAGAAAGGTCATCCACATCCATATTAGTTATAGTTAATTCTGACTGATCAGCACAAGCTCAAATCGTAAAATAAGTTCCAGCTTCAATATAATCACTCACAATGCTAAATGTAGGATCTTTTACCTGCATTTTCTTTACTGGTTTTATCGTAACTGTATGATCAATTCACATAGTAATATCTGCTCATGCATTGTTTAAGAATGCAATTGTATTTTTTACATGAGGTTCAGTAGCTACTTGATAAATAGTTATTTCATAATCCACATCTTTACAGAACGCAAGATAAGTGATTAAAGCTTCAGCGGCAGTTACAGAAAATTGTTGTAGCATTATATTTCTCTTTGGTTTTCAAGTTACTTCATAAACTTTAAAATTTTCTTCATAAGTAATAGAAACTCAGGCTTTCACCAATGCATTATCAAAAGTATCCAAAGGTCTTTTACCAATATTACATCCTCCACTTCCAACGAATTTAACTTTTCAATATTTAATTAATCCTAAAGGAATAAGCAAAATTGAAGCACGAAATTTTTTAGCTAAATCATTTGTTAAATCGAAGTAATCCTTTGAAGTTTTGAGAGCTGTAATAGCCAAAGCTTCCATGTTTCTAATATCTGAAATATTAGGTTTATTTAATAATTCTACAGGAAAATCCAGTAAATAATTCGCAGCCACAACTGGCAATGCTGCATTTTTTGATCATGAAATCTTAACTTCTCATTTTAGATTAGGTGAATAGGAGAGTTGAAACATTCGGTTCAAAAAATAAATATAAAAATCCGAATAAAATATTAGATATCCTACAAATAAATTCAAGCATTCAAATTTTTACTTATATTGCTTTTTTTATAAAAATATATATAGTATAAGTTATATTCTTTAATACAATAGCTATAAATATGGAAAATTTTGATAAAAATAATGGTAAAAAGCTCAATTCAAAAAGTTTAACATTTAAAAAAAGTCAGACTTCTTCACTTTTATCATTATTAATTCAAAAAAATTCTGATAAATTAGATGAAAATACAGCGAGCAAATTAATAAATTCATGAAATATTGATATTCTTGCCAAAAATCTTAATAAATTTGAAAAATTATCGAACAATATAGCTAAAAGATTGATTAGAGATTGATATTTAGATTCTTTAGCAAAGAATTTACCAAGTTTTCATTGATTAAATAAAAATATAGCAAAAGCTGTAATTAAAGACCGATATGGAAGCTTTAAAAATTGCTTGAATTCATTTTCTCAATTAGATAATCAAATTGCTTATATTTTGATAGATAATAAAGATTATAATGAATTAGCACATCATATTCGTAGTTTTGATCACTTGGATAACGAAATTCTTATTGCATTGCTAGTGAACTGTACAAAATATAGTCAAATTCTACTGCATAATAGAGGAGTTTTCCATGAATGATGAGAACCAAATAAAGATTTATTATTCAGCCTAAAACGTAAATGAAAAATTATTGAATATAAAAAACTCAAAGAATTTTATCATAAAATTAAATTTGAAACAATAAAAGAAAACTTCGAAAGTAATAATAATTTTGAAGAATGATTTTACATACAAGATGCAAAAGAAGCAATCAAATACGGAAAATGAAAATACGTTATAGAATTTTTAGACCATTTTAGATGAGACTATAAAGAATTAGTTAATCTTTTGATTGAATGAAGATATATAGAAGAATTAAAAAATAATATTTCAAAATTATGGTGACACGATATAGACCGATATGAATTAGTATCTCAATTTTCTATTACTAATAATTATAATGTTTTAATTAAAAATGCAGATAATTTCGAAGAAGAATGAATTACTAATATAGAAATTGCCGATGAGATAATTAGAAATTCTGACCTAGAATATCGAGATGCTATCAAAAAATTAGAAGATTATTCTGATGATGAAGATTGGGAATGGATTAATTATAATCTTGATTTTTATAAAATTGTTAAAAAAAGTGAAAAAGAAGAATTTATCAGTTTAATTGGATATTTTAAATCAGACTTCTTCCCATTATCATCCGATAAAAAACTACCTCTAAAACTCAGAAATCTCGTGAGAGAAAAATTCTGACTCAATATATTCACTAGGTATAAAGATTTATTTGAATAGTATATTACTTCACCTCAATTTTCTCAGCGACAGAAAGCAATAATCCTTCTTGCCATTTTCATCACATTAATTGAATTCATACAGGCATTTTATCTCATCTATCTTCTACAGTTCACATAGGGATAGATATTGCTGGAATTCATACCAAATTAGCTGTAACTGTATACATATCCTCAAGATACATTAATAATGGATTGCTTGATTTTTCTCAAAATCTTCATGCTGGAGTTGGAGTTGTAGGAGTTACAATAGCATGATAATTTTTATAAAATTTATTAAATTCTGACTGTAAAAGTTTTCTAGCTTTATATCCACGTAAATAATATTTTTCATAATTTTCTTTCGTAACTACGTAGTTTCCAAGCAAAATTCTCTTTTTTACTTCATTTCAGAATCATTTCATTCTGATTTTTGTATAATATTCATGCAAATCTTTAATTCATATCATGTTTTCCTGTAATCCAAAGCGTATTCCATCAAAACGTCCAAGATTACTTGTTACTTCAGCTGAGATAAGCATATAATAAATTGCACTTACATGTTTCAGTATAGGTAAATCTACATAATCCACAGTATATCAATGTGATTTTAATTCATCAATTTTAGCTAAAAATAAATCTTTAACTTTAGGATCTAGAGCTTCATTAATTGCTTCATTAGGAATTGCAATTTTTATATCACTTTCTTTCAAATTCAAATTATCAAAATCTTTTATATCAGCTTTTTTTCTAGATTGACTATCATTTTCATCATATCCACAAATCGCATCGATCATAATCCTAGCATCTTCTACAGTTTTAGTCAAAACTCAAACCTGATCAAAAGATGATGCCATTGACTGAACTCCATACCTAGAAACTCTTCCATATGTAGGCTTCAAACCAACTATTCCACACAAAGCGGCAGGCTGACGGATAGAACCTCAGGTATCAGTTCATAAAGCAGCTATACATTGATCTCAAGCTACAGCAGCAGCACTTCACCCACTTGAACCTCATGGAATACGGTCAGTTCAATTAGGATTCTTAGTATTTCAAAAAGCTGAATATTCAGTCGAAGATCACATAGCAAATTCATCCATATTTGATTTTCAAATCATTAATCATCATTTCTTTTCTAAATTTTCAAAACAAGTTGCAGAATATGGAGCTACAAAATTTTCAAGCATTTTAGATCCACATGAAGAAATATATCACTTAGTCATGATATTATCTTTGATGGCTATTGGTGCTCAGTGCAAAGGTAAGTCCTTGAAATTATTCTGATTCTTTTCTACATAGTCTGGATGTAATCTCACGTATGCATGTAAATTATCTGAGTCTTTTGTAGCCTTATCTAAATATGATTTTACTACTTCATTAGCATTAATTTTTCATTCCTCAACTCACTGAATATATGATTTAAGCGTAAGAGATTCCATTTGTTCAAAATAAATATAAATCTGATTTTGTGATACGGATTTTAATCAGAAAATAAAGAGAAAAACAAAAAAACAAGTCCTACGAAATACGTAAGACTTGTTCTTGAAACGATACTTTAGTTCTTCTTCATTACACGCATCATGCTACGCTTTGAAGCACTACGCCTAATATCAGCCTTTACCATCGCCTCTTTTGTGTAGCCCTTCTTCTGGATTCCTATAAAACCAGGGACAGAAAATTTATTATATTTCATTCTATTTTAGCTAGACAGAAATATTCTGTTTTCCCTACCTATTTTGGGGATCTAAAAACTAGCTAAAGTATAATATACTAATTTTATACAAAAAGTCAACACATTGTCATCCTGAACGAAAGTGAAGGATCTTAGGTGATAAGTACAAGATACACAAGATTCTTCGGCTAAAACTTCAGAATGACTATCTAGATAAGGAATAAAATGTTAATCCCAATTAAAAATTAATAATTAAATTTCAAAAAAGTCGCCAAGAAAACTCAGCGACAATTAGAATAAATTTTTGATAGTCTAATCCCTTAAAAAAGTTGCTATAAAGCCTTTAGTCTTATTAGGATCGTCTGAATGGATAGGTTCAACCATTTTGAAATCCAACTGTTTGTGGCTATTAACAAACATTGTGAGCAACCTAGGGAAGTCGTTACTAGGACATCTAAATTCAACCAGAACATCATCTTCACCAGTATCGGTTATAGTCTGTTCCGCACTAATTCCATCAGTAACGACTAAATAGTTATGTCTCCCTAGTAGTCCTTTACAATAAGGAGCCGTTGCACACATCGTTCCAATTACCACTGCAATGGCAAGAATCTTTAAAGCTTCAATAGACCATCTTTTCACTTTTTCTTTCATTTGATTTTTTCCTTTCTTTTTTTGTTGTTTTTTATTACGTTAACATGTCTAAAACTAATCATTTGAAGTCTAAAATCAACACTAGAATTAAAAAAGCAACAAACGAAAAATAAAAGAACACAAATAAAAAATAATTAATTAAAAAAATTATAATCAATATTGACTTTTAATAAAAAAT